>Ga0131853_10005318_pt1 | contig 23206 bp, 15 predicted proteins | sample TergutLab28metaG_FD_92764 | JGI IMG/M metagenome (GOLD analysis project Ga0131853, IMG submission 92764) | Labiotermes labralis P1 segment gut microbial communities from Petit-Saut dam, French Guiana - Lab288 P1 (version 2) (version 2) | ecosystem: Host-associated > Arthropoda: Insects >...
CCGGCCCTGGGGCCCACCCAGCCTCCTGTAAAATGGGTACCGGGTATTTCCCGGGGGTAAAGTGCGGCCGGGGCGTGCTGCTGACCACTCACCCCCTTCTAGTGCCGCGGTCATGGAAGAGTAAAGCTATACCTCTACCCACCCTCTGGGTCACACCGGGCCTGTAACGGGATCACTTTACCTTTACCTTTACTAAACGGAGATGAGTGGTCAGCTTCATATGTTATCCGCTGCACATCCAGAGTAACAGCCCGCGGTTCCCAGAGCCGGCCTGAAAGCTTTGTAGAAATAAATCCCTCGCCTATGCCGGGAAACGAACCACAATTCCTCAAACGTCCAGCCCGCACACTAGTCACCGACTGAGCTATCCCGGCTCTAACATACGTAAGAACAGACGAACAGGTCTAATGGAGGACAAAATACATGGAACAGAGTTATTCATGAAAAGCTGACAGTCGCTCACGATGGTTCCGATAAAGACGATAATGAACTTTCGAGTGTCATACAAGCAAAACATTTCTTAACCACCTGATCCACTACCAACACTGCTCTGTGGAGCTAGTTAGTGTAGCCCTGTTCCTGGAAAGCAGTCTGTGAGGTGTGCACAGCATACATCACAAGCTGCAAAAGACTAACTTGCAGGATATATGTTCTGAGGAGCAGAAACTCGATTTGTCGTCTCTGACGAGTGAAGTGAAGCGCTCTTAGAAGATACGGCCTACTACACACACAGTGGGAAAACACCGTATCTCCAGACCAACACATAAGATTTGAAAAGGAATTTTAACGGCCGATTACAGCACAATATGACAACTTGTATGCACAGTGTTTAATTAGCTTACAGCAGCCTTACTAAGTCACTGAACTAACTCAATGGAGCACAGACCTAATTGCAAAGCTAAGAGCTGCTGAGATGGTCAAGAAATTTTCTGCTCTTCACCGAACCCGAAGGCTCTCTGTTCTAAAACATCGACTAAATATGTTTTACTGAATACTGGCAAGAGTAATCACGATTTTTAAAATCTAATATTAAAAAAAAAATAAGTTCTTCAAACTTAAATACGAAAGTTTAATTTCATATACCTTTCACATTTGCAATTACGGTAATATTTGCCGTATACCATGTTACATCTTGGATGCTTCCCAGTGTATTTTGTGTGACTCCTTAAGAATGGCCCAGCTGGGCTAAAATATGTCAGACTTTAATTAAAGAGGTTTTGGACGTCTCCCAAGAAAAGTGTATTTTAGTTGGCTTTTATTTGTACAAGTAAAGAATATGTGGATATCAGGCAACATTACAAGACATTCATTTTAACACAACCCTTCCTCAATTCTAGTGCTTCCAAAGAGGTAATTACTTTTCAGATTTCACCATAATCCATATGTGATGTCTATGAGGCGAGGCTATTATATAACAAGATTAGTTTCGAAAAATAAATAATTAAACTAAACATTAGTAATAAAAATACTGTTCTACCGACTTCCAAAGAATTTCCGTCGGAAGCCCTAAACCGCTCCTCAGAGCCATCCGGGCTTCCAAACACCCGCTGAAGTATTTTGTGACAGGAAGCGTACTTTAGGTAACGTTGCCGTTTTCCTAGGGATATCTTCGACTGATAAGAAATGGATTTCTCTGCGCAAAATGTTCCATTTTTGTGACAAAAAGTCGCAAGGGGACAATACCTGGTGAGACGAAGCGTGTGCGCTTAATGGTCTTTTTTTCGCTAAAAACGCACAAAATTTTGTTCATAACAATGATTCTTTGGGAGAATTTTCGCATAAATTTTCACGCCAAAAATTTCTTGTTCAATTTCTCTTAGCGGTTCCTTGTCCATACTCAAATCTCTGTTATAATACTGACGCCTAAACGACGATGTGTTTTCAAAAAGGTCCTCACCTTTCCCAAATTTTAATCGGTTTTTATCCTTACAGGACGGCGAAGTCCTTCGAAGTCTGCCACAACCTCTCTTCCCTTTTGAAAGATCTTGTGTGCCGTTGAAACAAAAGAGTTCTTAATGGAGCAACTTCTCCAACACCTCCCTAACAAATAGAAGATCTGACGGCAGATGAAAGATTTTTACTCGTTTCTCAATTTTTATCGTGTTCGAGGCAAATTAAAAATATCGTTTATAAAACATTTTATTTCTCGACACTATGTCAATGTAACGGAGCATGGTTTTGCAGGCAAGTGGAAGTGGGTGCAGCAGTAACTGATATGTTTTTAAATTCGGCAGTCAACGGTCGTCAGGAACTGCGTGCGCAGCTTTGTTATCACCTCCCAATACCTAACACACTTGCCACTGAGTGAGTGAATGGGTCACATTCCGTGTCCATGGTTACGACAGAGCTTGGGCTGTGACTGTGTAACACCCGGGTTTCAATAATTACGAGTTAGAAAAGGATGGGTGGGTGGGTGGGTGGTGGGGTGAGGAGATGCCGCGTCAATATTATGTCATCCCATCATATGACGGTGAAACTATTGGTGTGTGTGTATACATGAACGTACGTACACACACACACACACACACATATATACATATATATATATATATATATAGACACATACACACGAACACACACATATGTATCCCATATATTCCACGTGACATTTACACTTCATAAAACTAATAATACTTGGTGACGAGAACAAATTAAGAAGCTTCTTTTTTACATAAAATTCTTCATTCTTCTATCACTTCGCCTTAGCTACAAATTCTCTCTTCAGCACCATGTTCGTGCCTATGGTCCACACAGCACAAAGGAGAAGTTAAATCCTACGGCGTTCTGTAGTTTAACGTTTTTAGATAAGCAACATAAGGACAAAAGATTCTCATCTTAACGGTGGTAAGAACAGCCCAAACTTACTTCTTTGTTAGCACTGCATTGTACAAGCTAAACAACAAAAAACAGCTTAGAAATGTGACTGTCAGACGCTCCCTTTTTTGAAGCCACAAACAGGTTAGGAAATTTCTACACAGAATATTATAGCGCATTCGCTCTTCTACAAATCTGGAGCAAACAGCTTGTCTTTTTAGCATATCCTAGCAACAGCATTATTATCCAGCATTACAGGAAGTTCGCACATGATAAGAACACTTATGCGAAAGCAGGGACGAGAAAGCTCACGCAAGCAGAAACGTACGTTTACGCCAACTGATCGCTAAAATTGTCTGATCCAAACTAAGAGTAAAATTACACTACACTTTCTCGCAGACTTCTCCAGTGTCGAATTTCATGAAGATTGGTCCAGCAGTTTCCAGTTGCTATACGCGTGCAGATGTAAGGATGGACGCAACTATTTCAATATATGCCGCACAGGAATGCCAACGGTCATGAAAGGAACAGGGTCTACTTCACCTCACTGTCCAGTTGGCATATTTATGCTTACCAACCGACTGATGCTGTTTTGGGAAATCGCTGATTATGGTAAGAATAATACGAACCCTAAGTACTCTGTGTGTACGAAATGCAAATTTGTTGAATCAGGTGACGCAGATCAGCAGCACTGCCCTTGTAAGGGTCAGAAGAACACAAAACTTCTATTCAGTCTTACGTAATAACCGTGCTGCGCACTACACGCACTGATGTAATTCTGTTGCAGCGTTGAAGTTGTGAATGCAAATGAATATGTATCACTTTTCCTCTGACAGGTTAATTTATGTACGCGAAGACGTGAAGGAGTGGGGTGTTACAACGACAATGTGATGCCTTGTGTTATCTGTGTTGACACGGCGTCTTCAGCTGCGCCTCGGTTAGCTTTACGGTATCTGAACTCTGTACGCATTGCCCTCATAATGAACGAAACGTAGTGTCAAGGTGTCTGCCTGCACCAGCATCAAGTCACACACAGTATGTAATAATTGGATTTCTCTACATCCATGCTACTCGAGTATTGCTTTACTTTCCTCTGCGAACGAAGATGGAAATAACACGCGTCAGAGAGATTTCAGGTACAATAAAATGTGCACTCAAAAACGACCTACAAAACCCGGAAAGTCGCTTCGTGTGTCTAACACAGCAGAGTGTTTCTTGACAAGGTGAATCTCGTTCTCTGGTGCATAAATTCCCAGACCTTTATAAAGCTTGAAAGTTTACTGCCATGTTCGCAAAAGTCCGCCACTGCGTCTTAACTTGCGCCACAACAGTTCAGTCAGCACTCTCCCACACAACGTCCCTAACAGCCACTGTCATCTTTATATAATTTCCGCATTTAAGGCTTAGGTCGTCCAAGTGGTCTCCTACGTTCAGGACTTCCAACAAGTTTATGCATTACGTCAAATTTTTCATGCAGGCCACATGCTCCGCCCATTTCGCCCTATTTAATTTCATCATCCTAACTACATCTGGTCAAAAATACACGTTATTAAGTTCCTAACTATGTAATTACCCAGCTCTTATTACTTTCTCCCTTTCCTAAACATCACTACCATGTTCTCCGACAACCTGAATCCGAACTTCTCTTTACGTGAAATACCCAGTATCACGGACACAACAGTTCACGGTAACGGCCTTAATGTCAGTGAAACTGTCAAAGAACTCCCAATGGGTCGTGTCTCGAACACAACTCCACTAGTGGCAACGTTTGAGAGAGAAGATTATAGCCCAATAATGTTGCTTACTTTAAGACTACGAAAACTTTGAGATTTATGCTGTAACCTAGTGTTGTTAAGCAGTGAAATGAATCAGACCATGATGGGCTAGGCATGTGACTAGAACAGGGAGAGGAGGAAAGCATACAGCGTTTCTGTGGGAAAACCTAATTGAAAGTCCAACTGGAAGACCAAGAAGCAAACTGGAGGACAATCACACCCAACTGCGAATTCTGGCACTACTGGAGTTAAAACTGAGGATTTTCCTTCCAAAGTGTTTCTGCAATTCTCATCATTAATGTGACAGAACTTCGAACTTCAGAAGTCGCATTAATTCGCGTCCTTGTACTAATCACTTTAGGGACTGTTAACTATAGTTCAGTTACAAATCCTTTGTCCTCCAATCTACAATCTAAAATATGAAAACACAATTGTAACACCTTAACCAGAACAGACTGCACAGGAGAACATCTCGACCTAAAGAAGTGAAGCAAAAGGAGGAAGAAAATTTTTGCCTAATGAAGAGCTTATAATCTTCAGTCTTCAACAAATATCATTACAGTGATAAAATCGAGGAAAGATGGGCAAGGCACGTAGCAAGCGAAAGGGTGATGATAAATTATATAATTTGATCGGAGAAGTGAAGATAACATTTGCAAGACCGAGGTGTGGATAGCAGCACCATTTTGAAATAAATATTAAACAGTTAGGGTGTCACGTGTGGACTGGAAGCATATATCCAAGGTTAAGGTCCAACAAAGTATTTTATGCACAGTGCAATGATTCATCACGTTTCCTAAATGGTGAATAATTTCTTGACCACATGAACTACTCTCATCTTCTGAAGGAGACTGTCCCATGGAGTTATTTAACGTATTCTTTTGTAACGGCTTTGTTACACTCAGCAGCAGTGGGTTATCCTTCATGCAAACCAATTTAGCATAGTAAAAATTTATAATTTATATTAATATATTTAATATTTATATATTTAATTAATATATTTAATTTATATAATTGTACTTGCCGGCTATGCACCTCTAATATGATTGATTAACATAACGTTCACGAGCTTCTCCAGGTCTAATTCACAAGAAGCCAAGCATTAACTTTATTTGTCGGAGTGCTTCCATATGGTTGTGTTATGCTGCAATGTATACATGATCAACTGCTTCTTCAGCTGCAGCTTTACCTCGCAGCTAGCATATTTCTTCGGCCTCAGTGTGCAACTCACGGAGAACAAAGTGTCTCTTAACCTCTATCTTCACTACAGCAATCGTCGATTATTATCAATTACTACGACTCGGGCTTCACTCTTACACTCAATCATAATAAGCGCGTAATATATGGTCAATGCTCAACCTTTCCTTGGTCCATGATGTACATGTGTCAATCCACAGTCTCTTTCATCGGTCATTGATTTATTCTAACGGCATCCCGAGAGGATTGCTGAAATCTAGTTACGCTATGTTGAATTAGATGCTCGGTGCTCCTTTGTTTATTGAGCCCCCGTTCGTACAACACAGAGAACAAAATATGTCTCAATTATAAACAGTATTTCTTCGGCATCTTTCAATGGAGTGCTGCCATCTGGTTGTGCTGTTGTATTTTACTTATAACGCTGAGCTGTTTCTTCGGCCTCAAAGCGAAGCTCAAAGAGAACACATAAGTTGGCACCAACAATTGCCATGGCAATCTGAGTGAAATTCAATCTCTCACTAGTCACAGGGATTATACAAAATATATACAACGGGAAGTTTACTATTCGCAACTAACGTGGGTTTAACCCTTTGGCGAAAGAAGACAGGCCTACCCTAAAAGTTCTCCGGTTCAGAGACAAGCACAAATTCCACTCCTGGATCCAAAAGGGCAGGTTTCATATCCATACACTTGTTTATAATCTGACTAATGCAGAGCCAGTTACCTTTTGAAACACTGTGTTTTAACAGACGACGAGAGGATAGAATAAGTTCAGTGTCTACGTGTAGTTAATATCTTAATAAAAATTACATACTGTTCCGATGCTCAAATCGGGCCTAGGTCGCCCCATTGTTGAGGTTTTTAGGTCAATCACAATCACACACATACCCGGTAGGACTCCCCTGAACGAGAGAGCAGTCCGTCGCAGAGGCCGCTACCTACACAATACACAACAAACGCAAGAGACAAATATCCATGCCCTCAGCGGGACTCGAACCCGCGATCTCAGCAATCAGGCAGATTCAGACCTACAACTTCAACAGCACGGCCACCGGGATCGGCTTCGATATCTATTACTTACTTACTTTGCCTATCAAACCTCTGTGCGGCCTGTTTACCCACTGCTAATCTTTCCTTAACCTTTGCAATCACCAGATAGTGGTCTGTATCACAGTTAGCTCCCCTAAAACTTCGATATCTATTACCACACATAATTTTGGTATCGCAAATTAAACGCAGGTCATGTCGCTCCTCTTTCATAAGTCGGTGTTCGCTGTGTTGTTAAATAAGAAAGTATTACACTTTGGTGGCCTCCAGCACCTTCAACTTCACACCAGGTGGGCGAAAATCCACCAAACAGTTCAAAATTTGAGGTACGGTAACAGACAGACGGAAAAAAAGAGTACGGCAATCGCATGAACCCACTTTCGCATTACGGGACGAAAGATGAATTTCTAGCTCACAATTAATACTCTGTGCCTGTATTACAAATACAAACCAGTTAATTTTGTTTAGGAAATGATCGCTGTTTATTGTGAGAATCGCACAAACGACATAAATACACTCTGAGGCAACGCATAGAATTTTCAGTGTTTAAGGATATGGTACAAAGAGTATTCACTCTTCTTAGATTATTTCAGAAGGGATGTATTTTAATTACGTGCACAGTAATGTTGCGCTCCAGTTGCAAGCACAGCAACCACAAATGAGGCACGCCTCTCTTACCCTGAAAACGAGATTTCAAAACTTTCTTCTAGAAGCAGGTTCAAACCTTCAAGCTACATCCCTGAGCAGCAAAGTAACTCTTACAGGTTCATGTTTCAATGAACTACCTCGTAACTTAGTTTAAAGAACATAAAACAGCCTGCTACATAAAGTACGAGGTAGATAAATGATTAAACCCAGTCCACAAAGCGACTTAACAGTAATTCACAGTACCAGACTCGTGTTCCTGTTACAAAGATGAGGCATACAAGATTCTAAGGGCAGGAAGTCAGAACTTTCGTCGTTTACTCCTCATAGTTCCAGCTGTTGTTAAACGCTAAAAACGCATAAAACTTTGCATAATCGAAAATGTAATTAATTTTGGCCTAATGTTAAAGGAATTTATCTTAACGAATACAAACCGAGTTCTGAAAAAGTAACACTTTATAAATCTGAATAATACCAATTTTCTGGATGTATCCTTTGAGGTAAGAAACCTAATACCGTGGGGAGGGTGTAAACCCTAAACGGTCGTCTAGGAAAAAATGATTATTAAAAGTACACTTACATGTAAGTTATTGCAAGAAATATCAGGATACGCTGAGAACCCTAACCACATGCGTGCCAAATTTCATACATGCACAGCTTGTGGCTCTGTAGAGAAATGCATCTAACTTTGATAAAGTTAGCAACGCTAAGATACGGCGTACAGCCCAACCTCACAATAACAGCCTTATGGATATGACGTCGCGTTAGCTTGGTAGATAGTTACCAACATTTCGGGTAACACGCTGTCACTTTCTTGTCTACCATACTACTTGGCGTCACGTCAGATAACAGCACTACTGTTAGAACACCCGATATATAGAAAGGGTAAGAGAACAGGCAGGCCGCAATACGAAGGGTGGGATGAGCTAAAACCCCACCCGCTGCAATTCATCTTTCAAAGCTTACATCCGTGTGCATTTACCTGAGTGAATCTGGTATCCTGGCATGCTAATATGTTAACGTACACCCGCCCCTTGCTATACACACATGCTCACGCGTTCTGGACACTAAGTCATGCGAATATCACTGACGTTCGTCCGAAAGCTCCTATATAGTAAGGACCAATGAAGTTCCAGGTCCGGCAATCAAGCCATTACGGCTCTAGTGGTACAGTAAACCGCATTTCTCGCATGACGTAACATTTCACGGCGCGATGTAACAAGACAGAAGACAGACCTACACGTCATCATGACGTCACTTTGTCATATCATCAGGTGTGACAGCACTGGCTGGTAAAAACGTAAAGCTGTCCCTGTGCGTATCTGACTCAAGAGTATGGTAGTAAATGCATGCACTAGCTCGTTTTAAATAAAAAAAAAAACTCTGCGTATAGTATGATGAATAATGAATAATGCTCAGTAATAAACCTTTAACATGTCACGCCAACAGTACACAGATTGCCAATCGCTCTACTTTCGGCGTGACATATACAACAATATTCATCACATATATACAATATGTAACCGATGCCTGGACTCCACTTTTTTATACGTATAACCTAATAGTAATTTTATTCTACTTTTTAAACATTTAACGTCATTAATATTCATCTTATAAAGACATGCCAAAAGCTTTAACACATTGCCAGCTACTGCATGACCAAGAGTGTAAACTTGCGGAATCCCACCCAGTAAAAATCACATACGGTGAAGCCATATGTATTGCATTTTACCTTATTTTAAAACACTATACCGAATGTTATGACCGAAACATGTAGCTGTTCTTAAACAGAGGCGAACAATTGTGTTGGTCGGAACATTAATGGCTTATTACAGGGCGTTCTATAAACACACCGGGATGATCTGATAAAATTAATGAATAATGGATTGGAAAAGATGCAGAAGGAAGTAGTCGTGGCCTGATGTCAGTCAGGATCCCCACATTTGCTTGCAGATTGTGGCTAGTCACAGAAAGTCTTAAGCACACTAGCCGGTCTGCGGAAGGGGATTTGAAATCGGGACCTATCTAATATGCAACAGGAATGCTACTCACACGATGTTCGGTGTCTAGCAGGCGCAGTATATATATATATACATGCATACACACACACACACACACATATATATATATATATATATATATATATATATATATAACTTCCTGCAGTATAGCTCTCCTTAAGAAATTGACGGTCGCTTATTTGTAAAAAGAAAAATTCCTTTTTTTTTATGTAACTGGGAAGTTCATTACTCCGTTCAAGAAACCCCGCCATAGGCATCTATCCTCCTAAAAACAAGTGGATACAGTTCACACCCTCAAATCCTATTTTTATGGGGTAAATTATACTCCCACTTACGACTAGTTTCACGAGTTGTTCCCTCCTGTCAGACTTCCGACTAAAACGTGTGCCACTCTGGCCACGGGACTAGGTGTGTTTTAGATTCCAAAGAAGAAACGGACTGCCCCCTTGCGTACGTAACCAACAGCAATGTTAAGACTGCTGTTTTACTCAGGCTAGAGAAGTGAATGAGAGTTTGGTTACAGCTGAAAGATCATAAGGTCCTGTTTAAAGACAAGTCAGCTAATCACTAGACCCTACTGCCTTCTAAACAAATCGCACAGACTTCAAAGCTTGTATGCAGCTCAACTGTTTCTATACCTTACCAAACGGATCCCAGCTCTCCGCACGGAACGCAGGAAGGCCGCTCGATGCACCGCCTTTGAGGAAGTATCGCGTGTTCAGATATTACACAAATATCTTCATGAATAAATACAGGTATACGGTCCATGCAGTCAAATCAACAGATTTTAAACAACGATATACCTGGTGGCCGTTGCAGTAATGCAATAATGTAGCCTTCAGAAGCCTCAAATTTACTAATACCAATTCAGTGCCTATCCCACAGAAAACGAAGCACATAGTAATTATAAAGACTAAATGGTTAAAGCTGTTCAGGGAATTAATGGCTATTCTATGAATCATACGTAACATAAATACACTGCGTCGGCAATACGCAAAGGGATTTAATGCAGAAGCAGGTGGTGCGTATGTCGAGGGATCAAAACGTTGCCGGAACTCAGGCATAATTTATTTGTCAAAAAGATATGTTTGAAACCTAACCGGCACATACACACTTGCTACAGCGGTCCTGCCATTGCTGGAAGCACCTCTGAAGTCCTTTTTCAGTAGGGCTGCGAGACCTGCCGTCGCGTCATGTTTAACTTCTTTTACAGACAAAACTATGAACTCTGATTCAAATCTTGAGTCTCAGGGAGAGCCATATGTCGCACTGAGCGAGATATGGGGAATACGGTGAAAGGTGGGTAGTCAGAAGTTGGCTGTTCAAAAAAATGTCTGCCCTGCGATGGAAGTGTAATAAGGCGCACTGAATGGTGCAAGATCCAACTGTGTCACCATTTTCGGCCTTTTGCACCGAACGCAAGTCCTCGAACTCTTCAGAACCTCGATATGAAAAGCGAAATTTACTGTCTGTCGTAAGGCATAAACTCGTGGTGAATCACACACAAACTATTGAAAGCAAGATAGGCAATATACGTATAACGTAACATTGTTGCAGTGGATAAGCAAAGAGTATTACGAAATCTCTCTCTCTCTCTCTCTGTGTATGTGTGTGTATAGTTGCATTAGGCATCCAGCACGCAATGCGCATGTGCCATATTGTCACTTGTGGCCTGACCCGCCCTACATTTTCCACTTTATTTCATAAAGTAATAAGTAAAGAAATAAAAAAGTTATTGAACACAAAATGTGTATTTCGAGTTTCTTTACAACATTTCCCTGAAACATTTTTTATTCTAAGAAGAAATGAGAGATATATGATCAAAAATGTATATTGGTCTGTACGTAAAGTACCCTTTATTCTTGTCCGATTTTAATGAAACTTGGATATCTCGACAGATTTTCGAAAAATAATGAAATATCAAATTTCACGAAAATTCATCAGTGGGAGGCGAGTTGTTGCATGCGGACGGATGGACGGACGGGCGGACATGACGAAACTAACAGTCGCTTTTCGAAATTTTGCGAACGCGCCTAAAAAACGATGAGCACGCCCCTCTGCTGATATTTGACAAGCCAGCCTTTTTCTCTGGGCTGAAGTACTGGTGTGCCATTTGGACGACTCACGGTTCGTCTCACAGGGTCGTATACAAAGATCCAAGATTCGTCCCCAAGAACTTTTTTCGATAGGCGGTTTGCTTCTTGCGTTGACGGTTCAAAGAGTTCAGCAGTATTGCCACTCCGCCGATTGCGGCACATTAGAATTACTGAACCAATTCTAACTTGCTCCCAAGGCAGCGCACAATCTACACCTCAAATTCCAACCCCCTCGCTTCAACAGGAAATGCGGTTTTCTAGATAAGGGTAACTTTCAGAAAATTTTTGATCCTCCTATGTACAGTTACCGTTTTGCTTTACGCATGTCGCAAGCCTCTTACTTGCAAAGCACTAAGCATGTCTCGAAAGGCCATTAAGTACGATCCACGGGTCATACGTTGTACATGTGGTGCTTGAAGATGCTTCTGTCTTATAAAGAACACGTCGAATTACTTGGTTTCCTGACTTTGTCCGTCCTTTATTACAAAAGTAACACTAAGTTTCGTGGAATGCATCTGTTTTTGGCTTCACGTCGGTCCGTAAGCCAGTTACTCAGAACAACTCTTTCTGTCCGACCCAAAGGAGTGGGTATCACCCATCTTTTCACCTAAGGAAGGAAACAGATCCAGTTTCCGGAACTTCTTTTTTCATACAAGCACATGGAGACGATGAAAAAAACCAAGTCAATTTACATACCAACAGTCGAACTCGGTTATAACGTCATCGAAGGGACCGCATAAATTGTGTCGTTATAAACGAGCGTCGCTCTAAGTCAGGTGTATGGTAAAAATGAAGGAAAAACATTTAAAGAAAAACTACAGGCCTGCAGGCATATTACTTAATGCTAACGCTACAATCTACTTCAAATTTAAATTACAATTACAATTTATAAACAATAAAAATTACTCTTCTATAATTGTAAATTTCCATAGAGGTTTACATTAAAAATACATTAACCTACGCTTAAAACTTAGGAAGAACAAAATTCATCGTGAGAATTGAGGCGCTCACTGGTACATTGTCACTTCTCTGTTGCTTAAACAAATAACGCAATGCGTTACTGACGTCACTTCGTTCAGGTTTCAGAATCTGTTCCAACGCACTAATTTTGGCTCTGTTTTCCCAATAAGTTTAGATCGTACAATTTACAAGACCAAATTCCGAACACAATTAAGCTTTCTTTTTTTTTTTTTTCCATTTTCTGTGTGTCTCATCACTTTAACTTTTCCTTCGACGTTCAAAACCTTACTTTTATTTGAGTCTGTATGTATGTTATAACGTCACCAGTCTCCTGTTAACGGCAAAAGTTGAAACGTAGAGGGAAACTTCATGCACAGAGTGAATTACCGTTACTATTGTCATTTTCCAGGACTGGAATTTATGTAGCTACCTCATAGAGCAAAGGGCTTGTTTCTCAAGGACGAGGAGAGGGGTTATTCTCAAAACAGTCTACTTCTTGGAAACTTATATTGGGAAGAAGGACTGGCAATGCAGAAAAACAGGCGCCTTATGGGGAAAAGTTTGTACCACAGAACTCATAAGGTTATAGACAAACTGTCGCACAAACAGGGGTCGTTATATCCGAGTTCAACTGTACTTATTTGTATTTCTACAAACACAGCTGTACTGCCATGTAGTTGTGTCAAAGAGGGCACAATACGCTGCTACAGCAAGATGTGAAGAAAAAAAATTGTTCTTGCGTCATTTCATCTGCATGGAATCTCACATGCAGTCAATCAGAACTGAACTCGAGACCCCCACGGCGAGAAATCAGCGTCTAATTGCCTAAGCAGTGCCATCGACTACGCAGTCGTAGTATCGTGCAGCACATTATTCTCGATACGAACCGCGTGACGATGCATGATTCTTCTCTTTTCTCGGTGATAAGAGAGCACGGAAAAGTGTACCCTTCTAAACATGACGTCATGAGGAAATGGAACTGCAACTGACAACAGCGTTGTTCCGTCCTAGTTAATCCAGCGTCGACAATGGATACATAAAACTTCATACTGATAATGAATTCAATTCCAATGTAACTCCATGCAGCACAGCCCACAAAGTCATGTTCGGTGGGTCAGCTGGTCTAGAAGGCCCCACCACATATAGAACACGAAATCCCAATCTATCTCCAGAACAAAAGAAGTCATATACAAAACTTCAATTAGACCAATCATGATGCACAGGGCAGAGTGCTGGACACTATCCCAAAAGGATGAAAAAATCTGGATGTGATTCAGAAGAAAGTATCCACTGAGCAAGATCTATGGCCCACTATGGGACTGAGGTATTTGGAGAAACAGATATAACTTTGAATTATATAAATTGCATAAACAGCCTAAACTGATACCGACCGTAAAATTAGCGATATACGCTGGGACGGTCATGTACAACGTATAGAAGAGAAACAGACGGACAACAGACTCCTTATGCAAAAATCGGTGCAAAATGAAAAGGAGAAGATCAAAATCAAGATTTCTGGATGAAATTAACGGAGACGCATGGAAACTGGGGATAAGAATGTGGTGAAAAAGAGTTTTAGTTAGAGAAGGGTGGAGAAAACTCTTACTGTTAGTCAAGGCATTTCATGTGTCATACAGCTGCTGCTGATGAGTAACCTGAACGTTTCATTATTGGTTCACAAGTGCTCGCCTCTCGTCCCTGTTAGGGGCCAAATTAATCCAGTCCACATTCCCACACATTATTCGTTGAAAATCCATTTTAATATACTCGCCTTAACTATGCCAGGTCTTCCAAGAAGCCTCTTAACCTCCTATTTTACAATCAAAATTTTGTACGCAGTTCTCATCGTTCCCACGCATACCACATTCCCCGTCAATCTCACCTTAATTTGTTTTACCATCCTAACAGTATCTACAAGACAGCCAAACCATTAAGCTGCTCATTCGCCATTCTCGTTTTCCCGTCTTTTACGTCCAAATAATATCCTCAGCATCCTGCTCTCGAACGCCCTCAGTTGAATTGTCTTCGGGTCTAATTACGGTTTCTTAATTTCTGCATCCTGCAGTATAATCAAATGATAAACGAAAGGTCACTATTAACAATCTATTTTTTTTTTGTGTTCACATCGTGCAACTTTGTACCTGGATACCAACAACAGGGTAGCTACATCGAAGTTCAGGGAAGGAGATTATTCCATATGACGATAATACCCTGAAGAGAGGGCAGCGGATTTCTTCGAAGCGTCGGTCGATAGCTTCAGAAGGCAGCAGCAGTTTCGTCCTAAAGTCGGTAATCTGTCACACTACAAGGTCTCATAACCCACGTTACCATCGTTAAAACCTCACATCTAATCAAAAAAGTCATAACGAATACAAGGATCCATACTCTATGGGAGAGGGTGTAGCTCCGTGAGCATAGTACCACGTAATGAGACTACTAGCTGGAAGACCGAGGATTCGTAGCTCAATTATATGCAAGGGCAGAGATTTCTCTCTTGTGCACAGCATTCAAACCGGCTCTCTGGCCCATCCAGCCTGCTATCCAATAAAGGATGATATTCCATCGGGAATGAAGTGTATGGGGCGCCAGCCACACCCTTTTCCTGCAGCTAATGTCGAGAATAAGAAATTCTGGAGTCATACCTTCACTTCCCCACACGTCTTTATGGCGTGGTACTTAATTTAAGCGCAGAGACAAGATTTTGTCGAGTGTGACCTTACCTGACTAAGAGGCCTGATGCGGTCATGGATACTCTTCTCAGCCTGCAGGGCAGATGGCGGGGGATGATCGGGTGTTGGAGGTTGTTGATAATGAGTCGGACTTAATGGCAGCACTTGGACCCTCATCGTATTGCTGTCAGTGGGTGTTGTGGGATGTCTCCGGCTACCATTCGGTTCATCCAGCAGGGATTCTTGGGAAGACTTAAGCGTTATGTAAGCGCTCGAAACAAACGTAGGATTATCTTCTTCCGGGACAGTTCCTGACGTATCGACCACAACAGGCGCTGATGGGGAGACTGCCTTCCCAGTCTCTGACGTCACCGCCCGATGTTGTGTTGGCTCAAAGTTTTCATAAGCCCTGTCGTTATGAGGATGCCGTCGTAGTTTCCTTCTAGGATTCTGAGTCTTAATTGGGAAATTTTCATACATCGATGTAATGGCCACGGGCTGCTCTTTGACTAGATGCTTCCTACCAACACTATCATCAATGTCCTCGCTACGTCCTCTAAGCGTATGGAACCCTTCAAATATCTGCTGATGTTGCTGATCAATACGAACATTATCACGTAATTTCATGTGTACATACTGGTCAACACTACGACCCTGGTGCCGTAGTAGAGCGTCGCGACGCCCGCCACCCAACGTCTGCGTACCCAAGCACTGCAGGTCGTCCAGGTCTCCATGACTGCGGACGCCACTACGGGCGAGGAACAGGTACTCGTAAGCATCTACACCACTGCCACAAACGGCGCCACTGTCGGCTGACATTGTCATAGTTGGCTGAAGGTGGGTGGGTGAGACGGAAAGATTACGGCGAGGCGGTTTCTTTGGTGGTGTCGGCTGAAAGAAACAACAGCGTGGAGGTTAGTCTACCCATCTCTGCAGTGCCGGCGAATAACACGTCTCCTTACGAGAATATGGGAAAAACGTAAATTTAACATCCACTAGGGGTTTTAAGGACAAAGGTGGCACGAAGATCTCACAGTGGAGCCTGAATATAGTATGGGATTTAAGTACATTCAACAGTGCGCTTAAATTAGTGACTGAATGACAGAAATTCATTGTCGACACTTTACAGTAAGTACTGACGAAATTAAAACCAAAAAAAAAACATGAACGCATTAGATGTGGCAAATTTTAAAAAACGCAAAAGCTAACAAACTGGTTTCATTGTTTTTAACAAAATTCATACTTTTAAAAGTAGCTAACATTCCTACCTCGTTGAATTTGAACATATTTTGTGACGATCTGTAACAGTGGAATCATAAATACGCTTACACAACCTACGATAATCGGATTCTTTACTAAATTCATAGCACAGAATTACGTTGTGCGGTGACATCAAGTCAGTGACTGATAACGGTCTAAACACACAACCACCTGCACCGTATATTACCAGTGCGGTGTCATCGCACAGTTTGCGACATGTTTCGACATCTACAGTGTGGTGTTCACGGCTCACTTACATTTGGAAATAAGGCCATATCCGTTATAATTAAACAATACCTACGCCTTATTACTAAAAGATTTCCACCATACTCATGTTATTTACGTCTATTAAAAATCACTGTTCGACAGTAACACCGAACTACACATAAAATTTTCGGATTTACAGACGAAACATCGTAGCACGATATGAAGGTTTCAATGTTAACGTGTAATATGTGTAGAAGAAGTGGTCGTGGCCTGCTATGCAATACTATCGCAACACGGCCTTTAAAGAACTGAGATTTCAGTCCAGGACGTCCGCAACACAAAGCAGGGTGCCGCCCAATCTACCGAGACAGAGGAATATCCACGACGACATGTTTCAGCTCACTTGCATCTTCATCAGCACCACTGTGAGAACCTCAGATCTCGCACAGGGCTTCTCCACCTCACAGACGGCTAACAAATGTTCTTTACACTAATAAGCACTACCTACAGTGAGAATCATGTCGAACACATAAAACACTTAATGGAGAAAATGCAGGGTTATGTTCAAATAAGCAGCGCCTGCAGTGACCACTGCGCTTTAAAATGTTAAAAGAGATCTGTCCAATAGATGTTCTGATTCACGGCTAAGCGCACTAAAATAAAACAAGATCAATATATAAGAATGCAATTTATGACTGTCGATTCACCAGCACTTTCATTTAACACGTTCGTAAGCATCTGAGAAGCAGCCTCGACAGAATTAACAAACTTTCTGCTCACTGGAAAAACTGCAAAAATTGATAAGATTGTGTTCGCTCATTAGAGACTACGTACTAACTGAACAAATGTCAAACTGATTCGGGCACAACGACGTAGGCCCCTTTGCCTCACACGCCGCGGTTACCTACGCCAGCATTTAAAGGTCATCTGTTGCCTTCCCTCACTGTCACCACACAATATACGGGTCGCGGCGAGGTAAAAAAAATCACTACCCCGAGGGACAGGAAAAAACTGAAAGGTCATGCAGTAGTTGAAGTACATTTATACGGCCCAAATATCGCCCCTATTTAACCATATGAAACAGCCTATTCGCCTAATTAATACTAGAAAGGTACACTTCCCACCTCATAAAAACACAATTCAATTCGCTTACAAATAATTAATGCTGTGTAAGGAAAATGTCGCTGTATGATGAATCATATGAAACACACACACACAATGCTGGCAAAGTACAATGCTCTCAAACGTTCAAGAGGTGGTACAAAGTTACCACTGTGCTTTAAAGGGATGACTACAGTATATACGTAGGTTATTCCTAAAGTTCTGCACACTGCGCTTGCGCGGCCAGTAGGAAGGTGCAATCGTTCTGATTTTCGCGACAGTTGTGAGCCAGACTTCAGTAAAGAACAATATGTGCATATTGGCAGGCTCCGTGGTCTCTGTTCTGCAAAAAGGAGCCTTGAAAATGAATAAGAAACTGACTGGAGTCAGATCTCGCGCAGTGACCAGAGATCATACATTAAAATTGAAAATTTGCGAAGAAAAACCCCAATCAAAATTCATAATGACTTACATGAAGTTTGCGGGAATAGTGTAGTGGATCGCAGCATTGTGTCACGGTGGGCATCTCGTTTCCGTCAAGGTCGGGTAAGCATGTAAGATGACCCAAGAATCGTCAGCACCCTGTTGGAAGAAGACTGACGCAAATCATGCGAAGAAATTGCGCATGAAGCAAATATGTCAACCGCTTCTGTTTTCAGAATCGTGACTCAAATATTGCAGAAGAGAAAAGTCGCTGAAAAGTGGGTTCCGCATCAGCTGAGCGAAGAACAGAAAGCAGCTTGCCAGAGGGTCGCAGAAGAACTGCTGCGGCGCTACGAGCCAGAAGGTGTGCAGTATTTGAACAGAATTGTTGCCATAGACGAAACATGGAAACGAGATTTTGAACCAAAACTGAAATCTCATTCCTCTCAGTGGAAGCATGCAACTTCTCCTCGCCCGAAAAAATGTCACCGCCAACAATCGAGAGTTAAGCCCATGAGGATTATGGCTTATGACAAGAATGGAGTGATAGCAACAGACAGAATGCCTCCGGGGTCCAATGCAATAGCGGCATACTACAGAAAGTTTCTGCAAGATGTTTTGCGTACAAAAATTCGCCAAAAATGTCTGCCATGTTCGCAACCAGCGTCCTCATTTTGCACGATAACGCGCGGCCTCAAGCCTCAGGTGGAATATCGGAAATGTTGGAAAAGTATGGATGGCACGTGCTTCCCCACCCGCCGTACAGTCCTGACATGAGCCCATCAGACTTTGACTTGTTCCAAAAATTGAAGAAACCACTCCGTGGGAAACGCTTCAGAAGCACTGAGGAGGTGTCTAATGAGGTGACCCGAGTAATCAGACGCATCAAAAACGAAGGCGCCCTGACAGGAATACAAGACTTGCCCAAATGTTGGACCACTGTGATAAAGCACAATGGAGATTACATTGAAGGTCTGTAAATGTATTTTGTAAAATACATTCATTTTTAAAGAGAAAACGTATAGGCTGCAGAACTTTTGAAATGACCCACGTATATTGACGTACCTACATTTATCTCCCATATATGATCTGTCAATTTTCAACCTGGATTCTCGTGTGTCGTTTCAAAATGGCAAAATATGCATAATCTTAAAGAATCCATCAAGCAAAATAACTTCACCTAATTTCTGGATTAAATGAAATGTCCACCCCAATATGTGAGCAGGAACACTTGGGACACTCACCCTGGAGAGAGGGGGAGGGGTACCGTACAAGAGCGTTTCTAGACAGGCCAACATGTCCCTTACACGTTACCTTCTTCCCTGTACTTATTCAGAGAGCAACATAATTTTTGATCTTGTTTCTTCCCCCCACCCTCCCATGATAAATGGGTCCCTGTCACCAAGGCATGGCGCGTCCTCAGGTTGAGGATGGAGGAACGGCCTCCAATATGGAGGGTAGCTGTGAATATATTGAATAAGCAGTTGCGGACAGCCGATATGGGGTGGTCCTCCAGTTTGGGGATTGGGCGAGGTGCTGACAACTTCTCACCGTCAAACTGGCCTTGTTTGGAAACGGATACGTGTGCCTCGGACCCGTACTCATCCTTTGGTACGACCTAAGCAATGGAAAAGGGACATGAGATATGGTACAAGGAATGTAAGGAGCATGTATATGTAAGGTTCACTTACAACAGTAGCCAGGGAATTAGCAGGGAATAAACTAGATTTAGTGGGTGTAGAGAAGGTTAGGTGGGTCAACGGGGGCACTGTAAGAGCAGTGGATTGTATTGTTTTCTATGGAAAAGGTATGGAAAATCATCAACTCGGAACAGGAGGTTTTGTACACAACAGAATAGTATCAGCAGTTAAGGGAGTAGACTTTATTACTGATAGGATGTCATATATAGCTCTGAGAGGTCGCTGGTGTAATATAATAGGTTTGAATGCGCATGCACAAACTGAGGAGAAAAGTGATGATTCAAAAGATAGTTTTATGAGGAATGGAAGCAGGTTTTCGATCCATTTTCTAAGTACCATACCAAAATTCTGTTAGGATATTTTAATGCAAAATTCGGGAGAAAGGTTATTTTCAAACGACAAAGCAAATGACAGTCAACATCAGGATAGTAATGATAACGGTGTTAGAAAAGGAAACTTGGCCATGTAAAGAAATCTAGTTGTTAAGAGCACGATGTTCACCAACCGAAATAGACCTGGACCTTTCCTGATGGGAAGACTCACAACCAGATTGATCACATATTGATAAACAGGAGATGGCATTCGAGTACACTCGATGTACGATCTTTCATGGGAGCTGATGGTGATACTGATCACTGTCTGGTGGTTGCAAAAGTTAGGGAAATGTTGGCAGTAAGTAAAGAAGCAGCACAGAAGTTTGATGTTAAGAGACTTCATCTCAGGAAGGTAAGTGAGCTGGAGGTTACGAAACAGTATCAGATTAAGTTTGCAGCTTTGGAGATCTTAAATGATAGCGAGCACGTAAATAGGACTTCGGAAAACATTAAGCAGCATATCAAAACCTCAGCTAAAGACAGCCTAGGTCTGTATGAATTGTAGCAGCACAAGCCATGGTTTGATGAAGAATGTTTACGATTTTTAGATCAAAGGAAGCAGGTAAAATGCAGTGGATACAGTACCCAAACCAAAGCAAATTGGATAGTGTAAACAACAGAATATGCGAAGCTAGTAGAGATTTCAGGAACAAAAAAGAAGGAACATCCGAAAGCTAAAATTCAAGAACTTGAAATTAACAGTAAGATTAAAAACATTAGGGGCTTGTATAGGGGTTCAGTGACTTTAAGAAGGGTTACCAGCCTAGAATTAATATAGTAAAGGATGAGATTGGTGATTTGGTTACAGACTCGCACAATATTTGGGCTAGGCGGATGAACCATTTCTTTCAGCTATTAAATGTACATGGGGTTAATGATGTTAGGAAGACAGGATTACACACAGCAGAACCACTAGTGCCTGAGCCCAGTGTCTTTGGTGTTGAGATGGCTGTTGGCAAGCTAAAAAAAAGACACAATCACCAGGTTCTGATCAAATTCCAGCAGAACTAATTAAAGCAGGGGGTAGAACAATTCATTCTGAGATCCATAAAATTATTAATTCCGTTTTGAATAAGAAGGAATTGCCTGAGGAGTGGAAGGAGTCGATAATTGTACCTACTTATAAGAAGGACGATAAAACACATTTTAGTAATGATACAGGCATATCACTTTTGTCAACGACATACAAAATTTTATCCAACAACGTGCTGTCAAGGTTAACTCCATACACAGAGGAAATTATTGGGGTTCATCAATGTGGATTTCGACGCAACAGGTCAACTACTGATCACATATTCTGCATTCGTCAAATACTTGAGAAAAATATGGGAAGACAATGACGCATTTCATCAGCTATTTATAGACTTCCAGAATGCGTATGAGTCAGTCAGGAGGGAGGTCTTGTATAATAATTTCAATGAGTTCGGTATCCCCATGAAATTGGTAAGGCTAATACAAATGTGTCTGAATGAAACCTATACCAGAGACCGGGTAGGCAAACATGTGTCGGACACGTTTGCTGCTAAGAATGGTTTGAAATAAGGAGATGTTTTATCGCCATTGTTTTTTAATTTTGCTGTAAAGTATGCCATTAGGAGGGTTCACGTAAACCAGGATGGTTTGAAATTAGATGGTGCACATCAGCTTGTGGTTTATGCTGACGCTATTTATATATTGGGCGGCAGCGTACATACTATGAAGGAAAACACAGAAACTTTAGTAGCTGCTAGTAAGGAGATTGGACTAGAAGTAAATAATGATAAAACCATGTACATGGTCATGTCTCGAGATCGGAATGCAGGACAATATCACACTGTAAAGAATGATAACAGTTATTTTGAAAAGGTGGGACAGTTCAAATATTGGGGAACGACCTTCACGGATCAAAATTCTATTCAGGAAGATATAAAGAGCAGACTGAAGTCAGGGAATGCTTGTTATCATTCGGTGCAGAATCTTTTGCCTTCCAGTCTGCTATTTAAAAATAAAAATATTACTTTATACAGAACTATAATCTTGCCTGTTGTTTTGTATGGGTGTGAAACTTGGTCGCTTATATTGAGGAACGTAGGCTGAGGGTGTCTGAGAACAGGGTGCTGAGGATAATACTTGGGCTTAAGAGGGACGAGGTAACAGGGGGGTTGAGAAAACTACACAATGAGGATCTTACTGATCTTAAGGCGTGTCATCCCCGTTGTGTTAGGTCAATAATACAAAGCTGTAGTCATGAACACAACAATATTGCATTTAGTAGCGATATATAATATACAACTACATGTTTCGGCCCTGTATGTAGGCCATCATCAGGTTGACCAATGAACTTATTAAGTGACTATACAGTATGTGTGGTAATTTTGGAGGGGGGAAGAAATCTCGTCTTACATCATAAATCGTGGGATTAGTAAAAGCTGAAATAAACATGTTAAGGGGTAACATCAATTGTGAACAGTTGGCAATTGATGAAACATCTCAGTACGATGGTTTTACTACATAATTTTCATGTTAGAATTATAAGATGTTCACAACTGATGTAACCCCCTTAACATGTTACTTCAACTTTTACTAATCCCACTATTTATGATGTAAGACGAAATCTCGTCCCCCTTCCAAAATTACCACACATACTGTATAGCCACTTAATAAGTTCATTGGACAACCTGATGATGGCCTACATACAGGGCTGATACATGTAGTTGTATATTATATATCGCTACTAAATGCAATATTGTTGTGTTCATGACTGTATGTACGTATTTATTTATTATGTATATATACATACACACACACACACACATACACACACACACACACACACACACACACACTGCAGCTTTGTATTAGAGGATCTTACTGATCTGTACTCGTCACCAAATATTATTCGGGTGATCAAATTGAGAAGAATGAGATGGGCTGGGCA
>Ga0131853_10005319_pt1 | contig 23203 bp, 20 predicted proteins | sample TergutLab28metaG_FD_92764 | JGI IMG/M metagenome (GOLD analysis project Ga0131853, IMG submission 92764) | Labiotermes labralis P1 segment gut microbial communities from Petit-Saut dam, French Guiana - Lab288 P1 (version 2) (version 2) | ecosystem: Host-associated > Arthropoda: Insects >...
AGACTGTAGAACTCGCAGCGAGACCATTGTCCTGTGGTAACCAATCCACGAATAAGAGGGTGGCCAAGACCGAGAACTGTTAGTTTATGGCTCTTTCCCTGTGTCCTTAGACGGTGGAAATACAAATTAAATAGCAGTATTTTGGTGAACTTGCGATTTTACTATTGACAAGGGCACTACATAAGAGGAGGCATAAATGTGAAACATTATTTTACAAACGATGAGAATGAGAAAAGTAACGAAAAAGAATTTCAAGTAGAGGTGCTTGGTGACACATTCAACTTTGTTACAGATATTGGTGTGTTTTCCAAAGGAGAGCTTGATGAGGCTAGTCGTCTATTAATAGAGACTTTTGATTCATTAGATTTGCCTGGTGATCTATTAGATGTAGGGTGTGGCTATGGTGCAATTGGGGTGGTTTTGGCTTCCAGATGTCGTGAGAGGCAAGTGCATATGATAGATGTTAATCTGCGTGCCCTTGATCTAGCTAAACGAAATGCCGAGAAGAATGGTATTAAAAATGTTCAAGTTTACGAGAGCGATTGTTATGAGCAAGTTGAAAGAAAGTTTTTGAATATTGTGAGCAATCCGCCTATCCGAGCTGGGAAAAAAGTGGTGCACCAGATTCTTGAAGAGGCATTTAACCATCTTGAAGAAAATGGAACATTAACGATTGTGATCGGGAAGCAACACGGGGCAGCAAGTAGTGAGAAAAAGATGCTTGAAGTCTTTGGAAATGTGGAGCGAATAGCACGCAAAAAAGGGTTTTGGATTTTACAAAGTAGGAAGGTAGTGTCTGGGGAGTCGAATTAAATTTTATAACGGACAAAGAAAAACTGGGTATCCATCGGTTCAATTTGATTTGTGGATACCCAGTTTATTTATGATGTAGGTGACTCAGATTCGTTATCCTCTGATTTAGAATCGCCATCTTCCGTCTTCAGATGGATTGTCTTCTGGTTTAGAATCGCTATCTTCCGGTGTAGATTCACTGTTTTCAGATTCATTACTTTCTGTTTCAGACTCATTGTCCTCTGGTTCAGGCTGACTGTCTTCTAGTTCAGACGGACTATCATCTAATTCAGAAGCGCCATCTTCCTCATCATCAGAAATGAAAGTGACTTTTTTCTTTAATGCAAAGTTTGTGATAACAAGGATACCACTGATGACTAGTTTAGCTTCAAAGCCGTTGACACCTAGAATGGCTTCATTTAAGCCAATAAAGAAGAGGACTGGCATTCCTACTAGATCGATTAAGCCAGTGAGGAATTGTGCTCGCGCGTATTTTTTTATTTGAATTGATAGAATTTGTTGCTCCCAGTTGTGATTTTTAAAGATCCAAAGTTTATAAGCAACAAAGTTAAATGCTGCCGTTATCACCCAAGCAAGGAAGTTGGTTGGGATGATAGCAGCGTTAAATGCGCGCATGATCCAAATATAAACGAGCCAATTGACAAGAATCGTAATGGCACCAAGTAGGATGTAGTCAGCTTTGCGCGCACTTTCCTCAGATGAGAAGATTCGTGTAAATAAAGTTTCAAAGATATTGATTCCTTTTTGATGGAGTGCAAGAAGAATAACGTAAGCCAAGAGAGAAACGACACTTATTGCAGCACCTAAATTGACGGCTTGGTTGTGATATCTAAATTCGACAATATGTGTTCCAGAAGGTAATCTTACGCCAGCCAGTGCGCCACCAATCGTAACGATATCTTCCTCAATTCCATTTACAAATACGCGCCAATTACCAGCATAAGGAAGGGATGTATACAGTATTCTTGGTTCAGAGACCACGATTTCACCACGGAATCTCGTGTCGGAAAAGTAGGTAAGGTTTAATGTCTCAGCAGCTAAAAGTTCAAGACCTTGAGCAAATAGTTCTTGGTTGATAGTGGCAACAAAGATGGATCCACTACCGCTTGCGACACTTGAATCTGCTTCAAAGGAAATGATTTGATCTTGTTCAAAGGTACCGGCAGAGAAGATATAAGACCTTCTCGTTTCAACAGTATGAAGGACATGACCATCATCACGAACGGTTCGCACTTGATTCGTATCGGGGAAATTAAAGAAAGCATAGACTGGAACGCGTTCTCCTTCTGGAATGTTGTAGTCAAATGAAATCTCATAGTTAAATCTGAACATGCCATCTTCGGCACCTTCTACTAAGTTGAATGTGTACTCACCCAAGTCTTGACGGAATACTTCATAATCACGATGGCCGACATGAATGATATCAAGCAATGTGAATAAGTCTTCATCAATGCCTGTTGATAATCTAAACAAGTCATTTTGAGCAATGAAAGGATTAGCTGTGTTTCCAGTATAGTAGATGATCTCTTCTTCGACCATGAATCCGAAAGCAATATGGTAGTCATTTCTGAATAAATGATTATTCCCCTCGCTGGCAACAACCCCACCTTCGCCACCCCAGAAATTCCCATCTCCCATTGGGTGTTCATTACGAACAATCATGTATTGGACATTTAAGAAAGCACTCGTTAGAGGTGTCGTAGCTGCATAGGTGAAACGATTACCTGTCGGCCAGCCACGAAGACCAATCCCTTCGATAAACTCAGTGGCGCTCACGTTGGCTAAGGAAGAGAAGAGGGAGATGCCATCAAAGCCAAACAGTGCTGGTGAGTTTAGGGTACGATCTCTACTAAGTTCTGTTCTGATGAAATCCGTATCAGGCATTTCACGCTGTTCTAACAAGATTTGGACTGCAGCATAATCTAATGGAAAGTCATTTCTAGTTGTCGTTCGAACCCCATTGTAGGCGGTAAAAGCTAATTCTATTAAAATGACAAAGAGCATGGCATGCTTAAAGACGTACATTTTTTTGGTGTGGAAAGCAAAGCCAAATAATGCTAAGTAGACCAAACTCACGAAAACACTATAACCAATATAGCTAGCTTCTTGATCGCCAAGAATGGCCATTAAATGAAAGAAGACGGCAGCGATTCCCATGGCTAGAAGATCATTTTTAGTGATTTCATCCATGATGGTGTAAGCTTTGTAAGCCATAACGACGACGACGAATGAGGCGATGAAAGAGAAGCGGAATGGTAGCATGTTAGTGACTGTAAATCCGTTCCAAATAAAATCTAATATGTTAATGTTGACACTTAAGATAAGGAATACGAGCAATGAGAGGTAAGCGATTTTGTCTCGAATTGAAATTTTCTTTGAAAGTGCAAAGATCGGAATGAGCATGACGCTAAGTAAGCCACTGTATAAGTTTGGCAGCCCATCCATGCTAGTAGCAGGGGTAAAGGCAATAAAGTTTCCTAGTACGGAAGCAAAGTTATCATAAAATCTAAAATTAGGAAAGCGTGTTTCTGCTCGCGAAGAATTCTGTAAAGCCGCATAGGAAGGGAGCAAAATAATGGCTGCAATACCGAGTGCAATGATGGATGCGATTCCAATGGTGATCATGCGTTGTAAGAATTCGCGTCGATTCAGTTTAGCGATGTAGCATTGAACGAAGAACATAATCGCGACAAAAATACAAATGAAGAGGCCAATGTAAAAGTTGGAAAGAATAGCCAGCGCAAGTGCGCCGATGAAAAGTCGGTATTTACCTTCTCTTACAAGCGCATAGACGCCTAGCATTACAAGTGGCATTAAAGCAATGGTATCGAACCACATGATGTTCCAGTAATAGCCGATTGTGAAGGCAGAAAGCGCGTAAAAAGTGGAAAAGATCGGGAGGAGTACGTCATATTTTTTCAAGGTTCTGCTCAAGAAAAGGCTCATGAATAAGCCAGATAAGCCGACTTTAACGAGCAAGAAAAAGGTCACGACTTCTCGTAAGAATTGGCGTGGGAATAGTACGATTAGAAAGTTAAGTGGGCTAGCTAGGTAATAGGCGAAATGTGCAAGGTAATCGTGTCCGCCACCAGCGCGCCATGACCAAAGAAAAGAGCCGCCTTCTCGCAAGCGATGCCAGTGATCACTTAGAAAAGGGTAGTACTGATGCCAAAAGTCGGTTACTAAGATTTGTCGGTCACCGAAGGGGTAAACATTGTGAAGTGCAAAAGTTAATCCTAAGAGGAGGAAGGGGATTAAGGCGGATAAGCCGTGCAAGATGATTTTTTGTTCTTTTGTTGGTTGTTTTGGATTATTCATGTGTCAAACTCCATTTCAAAATATAATATCTACCTCTAATGATAACATAAAAATACTGAAAAATAAACAAGCAAAGTGGATTAAACAGATAAAATGTTATTTTTTGTGCGAATGAGAAGATTTTTGGCTGCTAAACAAAAATAGTCGCCCTGATTTAGATTCCAGAGGACTATTCGTAATTCATTTTTTTAAATTTTAATCGAGTTCTTCTTCGTTATAAATAGAGAGACCAGCATGTTCGTCATTTTCAGTACTCTCTACCTCAGCATCACTATCATCGCCATAATCATCTGAAACAAGAGGTGTTTCTTCCTCTTCTTCCTCTTTGTTCTCGCTTCTAGTGTCATCCTCTTCATCATCATCAGTTATGACCATGCGATCTGGACTAATTAAGGCTGCATCAGGCGCATCATCACCCAACAAAGAAATTGGTTCTTCCGTTTCAAAATCAAGTTCATAAGTGTCATAATTAGCTGTTTCGTAAGGTTGTCTTGATTTTAAATCCCACATCTCTTCGCCAGTTGCAACAAATTTACCTGATAATGAAAGATCAGTATAAAGTTGCGCAGTGCGAATATCTAAATCTTCGGCATCACTAAGCCCCATTAGTTCGAAGACTTCCTTTGCGATTTTAGAAAATTTTTGTGGCTTAATCTTTCTCTTAATTAACAACTCAGCTGCTTCTAACATTGATAATTCTGTTTGAATCTTTGGCATGTTTAATCTCTCCCTATTTGATTACAACGTTTTTTTGTAGCGAATGCCTTTCTCAAAGCATACATCTACATGCTAACTGGTGCTGAAACACCAACTAATGATAAGGCATTATTAATCGTGATACGTAATGCTTTAACTAGTGCTAGACGCTCGCATGTACCCTCAGCATCATCGGCATCAATAAATTTCTTTGCGCCATATAGACTATGGAATGCAGATACCAAATCATGTAAATGATTGACAACAATATGTGGCTTGCGTCTAAGGGCTGCATCTGCAACAATTGCTGGGAAGTCACCCATTCGCTTAATCACATCAAGTTCTTTTTCATGTGTTAAATGTGCATAGATATCAAGCGCTGCAGGTTCAAATCCAAGCTCTGCCCCACGCGTGAGCAATGTACAAGCACGCGCATGTGCATATTGTACGTAATAAACTGGATTTTCATTCGACTGTTTAACAGCTAAATCTAAATCGAAATCCATTGGTGTTTCAGCACTACGACTTGCGAAGAAGTAACGAACGCCATCAACACCGACCTCTTCAATCAAGTCACGTAACGCAACAGCCTTCCCAGTACGCTTCGACATTTTAAACTCAGCCCCATCTTTAATCAGACGCACCATTTGGATAATATCCACTTCTAGCAGGTCAGCATCATAGCCTAAGGCTTGAATTGATGCTTTGACACGAGCAATATATCCATGATGATCAGCCCCCCAAAGGTTAATAAGCTTATCATTCACACGTTTGATTTTTTCAATATGGTTAGCAATATCAGGCACCAAATAAGTAAATGAGCCATCTGATTTTTTCAATACACGATCTTTATCATCACCGAAATCTGTTGAGCGGAACCATTCAGCCCCATCTTGCTCATAAATATAACCTTTTTCTCTCAATAATTCAATCGACTGCTCGACAAGTCCGTCATCATAGAGTTGTTGCTCACTCGTATATAAATCAAATTCAACACCAAATGCTGTTAAATCAGTCTTAATCTTATTCAACTCAAAATTAAGTGCCCTCTCTCGCAATTCTTGTACATGATCACTATTAATATCTATGCTCCCCGGCATAAAAAATCTATTACCACACTCTTTCGCTAAATCTTGTCCCAGCTTTTTGATATCTTCACCATGATAGCCATCTTCTGGGAATTTAGCGGCAAGCCCAAGAGCTTCTGTATAGCGAGCAAAAACTGACAGCACAAGGTTGTGAATTTGATTCCCTGCATCATTGATGTAGTACTCGCGCGTCACATCATAGCCTGCCGCAACTAAAATTTTACATAACGAATCACCAATCGCAGCTCCACGTGCATGCCCTAAATGGATATCCCCTGTCGGATTAACAGAAGAATATTCAACATTATATTTCAGCTTCTTTCCAGCATCTGAGCGCCCATAATCAGCATCAGCTGCGATGATATCATTAATTACTTTTGTCAAAATGGCTTTATTGATAAAAAAGTTAATGAATCCCGGTCCAGCGATATCGGCTTTTTCAATACTAGCTGCTTCTAAATCTAAATTATTAATAATCTCCTCAGCAATAGCGCGAGGGTTTTTCTTAGCAATACGCGCAAGCTGCATGGCAACATTTGAGGCAAAATCACCATGCGCAACATCTTTTGTATTTTCAAGTCCAGCTTCAAAATCAATCTCTAATTCATAACCTGCTTTGAGCAGGGCTTTTTTTATTTCGTCTTTAATCGTTTGTTTAATTTGCCCGATCATAAAATGATTTCCTCCTTTTTCATAGTTCAAATATGACGTTTAGGTTATTATAATTTCCAGTGAGTAACTACCCGTTTTTTCCGCACCTGTGTACAAATCATACTCTAGCTCTAAATAGTAAGTTTCAGATGCTTGTTTTTTAAAAGAAAAGTGTGAGGTTTGTATGCTAGTATCTACGTGACCAAAAGGTGTCTTAATATAGCCAAAGGTCTCTTGTTTATTCACATGATTCTGCTCGATTACAATTGGGCCATTTCGACGCATCCGTAATGTATGATCACTTATTTCAAAACGACATTTTGTAATTTCACCATCATCATTCTGCTCATCAAAAAATAAGTAGAATTTCCCATCTTTCTCAAGAAAATTCGCATCAGTTTCATAGGCTGTTTGAGAATGATCGCCATCTTGTGTAATACGTATAGTTAAATTAATTCTAGAATTTAGCATTGTTTGGTGTCCTTGGGAATGGGATCACATCGCGGATATTTTCAACACCAGTAAGATACATGATCATTCGTTCGAATCCCAATCCATAGCCTGCGTGTTGAACCCCACCGTAGCGACGTAAATCTAAATACCACTCAAGGTCTTCTTGGGGGATGCCCATTTCATCCATTTTCGCTTTAAGGACATCTAAGCGCTCCTCACGCTGCGAACCGCCGATAAGCTCCCCGATTCCTGGGACAAGCAAATCCATTGCAGCAACAGTCTTTCCATCTTCATTCATACGCATATAGAAAGCTTTAATATCTTTTGGATAATCCGTCACAAAAACAGGTCCGTTGATGTGTTCATCTGTAATATAACGCTCATGCTCAGTGGACAAGTCAATTCCCCACGAAACTGGATTTTCAAATGTTTTCCCTGATGCAAGTAAGATGTCAATTGCATCTGTATAAGTGATGCGTTTGAAGTCGCTCGAAACTAATTTTTGCAAACGATCAAGAATGCCCTTATCAACAAACTTATTGAAGAATGCTACTTCCTCGGGTGCATGTTCAAGTACATAGCTGATAATATACTTTACCATATCCTCAGCAAGCTCCATATTGTCAGAAAGATCAGCAAAAGCAAACTCCGGTTCAATCATCCAAAATTCAGCTAAATGGCGCGTCGTGTTTGAATTTTCCGCTCTAAATGTTGGTCCAAATGTATATACATCACGGAATGCCAACGCATAAGCTTCAGCACTTAGCTGACCTGTCACCGTAAGAAAGACTGGTTTTCCAAAGAAATCTTTCTTATCATCAGTTGAGATATTGAACATCTCACCCTCGCCCTCAGCATCACTAGCGGTAATAAGTGGTGTATGTACATAAACAAAATGCCGCTCTTGAAAGAAAGTATGAATAGCATGTGCAGCTAGAGATCGCACACGAAATACAGCAGAAAACAAGTTAGTCCGTGGCCGCAAATGAGCCACATCGCGTAAAAATTCACGTGTATGTCGCTTTGGCTGAATCGGATAGTTTTCAGGACACTCGCCAATAATTTCAGCCGATGTTGCTTGAATTTCAATTGGCTGCGATTCTTTATCAGTTAAAACAACTTTTCCAGTCACTGCAACTGCAGCACCGACACCGAATTTTTGAATTTCTTTGAAGTTATCTAGATGCTCTTCCGAATAGACGACTTGTAATGTTTCGAAAAATGAACCATCATTAACCATTAAAAAACCAAATGATTTTTGAGCGCGATTATTCCGGATCCAACCATTAATCGTAACTTCCTGATTTGCATATTTTTCTTTGTTTCTAAAAAGTTGACGTACAACAACAGTTTTATCCATAACTTTCACCTCATTTAGTATTAAAAAAGCCTATGGTAGCATAGACTTTTAAGTATCTTAAGCCCATCGACCAATAGACTTTATATTATAACATTTTAAGCCGACTTTATCAACTAGATTATTCAGCTTGGCAGGATGTGTGGTATGTTCGAAACTATTTTTAAAGACCTAGGAATGATAAAATGAATCTAGCGATGAAATAAAGCGCATAAATCTTGGCAAATACGACAAAGAATTTACTATCATCATCTTCGTTGAAAATCTCTTTTGTAGCAAAAAATAATAAAACAATTGATAACACTGATGCAAACCCTGAAATTCGAGTTGTAATGCGGAACATTTCATTAGTAAGAATCGTTAAAATCGCGATAACAGATGCAATAATAACTGGAATTCTTGCGATCGTGACAGTCGTAATTAAAGCTGTAAGTGACTTTTTATTTTCCTTGTTAAGCGCCATAATCAACACAGCAAAAATAACAACACCTACAGTTGGAGAAATCACTGAACTAACAACATGCCATAACTGTTGAATAAAATTTCTTCCATGATATGTCCATCTGATGAGATTAGCGATAACTGGTACGAGTAAAGCAACGATCCAAATGATATTTAAGAAGATTGCCATACCGAATAGTTCAGGGGCATCAGATGCTTTCTTCACTTGTGTTACAGGATCTTTAAAGAAATCTTTCAAAAAGCCTTGTGTTTCCTGAACTTCTTTCTTCACATCTAAACTTTTAAGTGCATCTTTTGTTTCTTTAACGGTTGTAGATGTTTCACTTTTAAGCTGCTCAGTATCAACATTGAATTCATTGTTTTCCATGATGACCATTCCTTTCATTATTTTTAACCGTAGTATACAATAAAAATACCCTGTTGTAAAGGGTATTTAACTGGTTTTATCGTATTTTGTTTGTTCTTGAAAAATCTTTTCAGAGATGTATCTGCGTGAGCGCCTCAAATAACGGCTACCTGTCTTAATTGTAGTGGTTCCAACACGTGCCACAGTGATCGGAACAAATAAAACACGAAATGGCATATAGAATAATTTTCGACGCAATAACACATCAGCTTCTCGTTCAGGTGAAGCTGGTGCACCTGCTAATTCTAAATATTCAGAAAGTGGACCTTGATATTCAACTTTCAAGTTTATATAGTGGACTAGATCGCAAGGTGTAACAAGATGGGCTGGGAAATCCTCTGGAAACAAGCCAACTTCTTGCAACACTTTCGAAACAAATTGAGAGCAAAAATAAGCATACTTTCGATTAACTTTAAAGTTAAACACTGCTCCAAAGAGACCGATGAAATTATATTTATATTTGATTTGATTGGCTTCAATATAAGCTACACGTTCGCGCATTTTTCGATATTGTTCAGGGGTTACATCTAAACTTAATAACTGACATGATGCATTTTTAAAGACTCCCGTGTCAAGACGTTCATGGGAAAAGCCACCAATTAGTGGATCATCTGGATGTATTCTTCCGAAACTATATGTATATTCCAATCGCTCATCAAAGGCCAAAGAAACATGATTATATGGTTTTTTGGTGCAAAACTTGATGAATTTAGTAAGTGCAGAGGTTGTTTGTGAAAGTAAAATATAAACACGCATTTGTTATTTGCAACTCCTAACCGAAAAAGAAATTTTAAACTATTGGAATTTCACATCACTACCATTATAACAATTTTCAGCAAATTTGTATAGATAATTGTTGGAAATCTTTGCTGATTTTTGTTGTTCAAACCGATGAAAGCGTATAAAGTCATCAAAATTATTTGTCCAAAGGAGTCAATTCTATGGAATTTATTGAAAATTTAATTTGGAATCATTTTACGATACCAATGCTGTTGGTAGTGAGTCTTTTTTTTACCATTTATGAAAAAGGGCCTCAATTTAGAGTCAAAAAAATTGTGAAGGCGTTCGGACAAACTGATGACAAATCGACACTTACACCTGTTGCAACATTACTGATTGCTCTATCGGCTAGAATCGGAGTCGGAACACTTGCTGGAACGGGTCTTGCCATTGCAATCGGTGGACCAGGTGCTATTTTCTGGATGTGGCTAAGTGCATTACTCACTTCGGCTGCAGCCTTCGTAGAAAATACTTTGTCACAACGATTTAAACAAGGTTTAACGAACGACTACTATGGTGGTCCTGCCTTCTATATTAAGTATGGACTAAAAAGCAAAAAATTAGCACTCTTATATGCAATAATTTTAATTATCACCTATACATTAGGCTTTGTTGCAGTCCAAATGAACACCATCACCACAGTATTCATTCAAAATACCAATGGAGAACCGATTCTTATTGCGATCATTTTAACCATTCTCACTGGTGCCACGATTATCGGGAGTTTAGCCAAAGTATCGCAATTCATAGCGAAAGTCATCCCATTTGTCGCGATTTTTTTCTTCGGCTTAGCAGCTGTCACTTTGATTGTTAATTTCACTTACGTTCCCACATTCGTAACAGAAATCATCACCAGTGCCTTTGGTAGGGGATCATTAGCAGGTGGAGGCATCGGAATCGCTTTGACGACTGGGATAAAAAGAGGAATCTTCTCTAACGAGGCAGGACTTGGAACTGGAGCTCATGCAGCAGCACTAACTCACCATCAAGATCCTCGCGAACAAGGCTATATCGGGGTACTAGGCATTTACTTAACCACCTTAGTCTCCATTACACTTGTAGCATTCATGATTATGTCAACAGGTGCTCATCATGCCATTGGCGTAGCAGGAAACGGAATTGAATTTCTCCAATACGCTTTGGAACAACTATTCGGAACAGCTACCTCTATCATTTTACCAATTACCATCTTTTTCTTCGGATTCTCAACTGTTATAACAGCCTACCTTTACGGCGCTATGAACATCAAATTCTTATCAGAAAAAAAAGTGATGATTACAGCGCTTCGGATTATTTTACTCAGTGTCGTCTTCTTTTCATCAATCGGAAACCCAGGGATATTGTGGCGATTAGTTGATACAGGAGTCGGGATTACGGCCGTTATCAACTTAGTTGCGATTATTCTACTAAGAAAAAATATTTAAAAGGGCTGAGGCTCTTTTTTTGTGATTTTCGAATATCAAGCGGAAACTAGCATTGAGCTGTATCAATTATCTATTTTGGTGCTAGCTAAATTAAGTCTCTTCACAGGATAGTGCTACAGACCAACTTTACACTTACGTTGATTTTTAGTGACGAATGTTTTCTTATTCATCACTAAAAATCAACTTTCTAAGCCGAAAGGCGCGGAAGCTTGAGAGCTTGAAACTTTCGTGATGACTTGAAACAAGTTTTAAGGAATTTCTCTTATAATCACCGAAAGGGTTAATCTGACTACTAAACAATAAAAAAGATTTCATGATGGCATGAATTTGGACTAATAAAATCATGGAATATTTTTTTGAATCAAGGTTGTACACCACTAAGTTAGAGCTCTCAATCTGAGCGCAATCCCAAGTCCCTTGGGAATGCTGCCGCTTGCTGGAATTATTTTTGAAATTCAGAACCTGCCGCAACGGTTTCCATGTAGCGAATGGCATTCAAGACTTCGCAATTTATTGCGATATAGTCTTGGAGCATGCAGCTACAGAACCTAAATTCCAAAAATAATTGAATAGGGGGGATGGGTCTGTGGCGCTAAACAATACAAAAAACATTTATTTAAAAATTTTTGAAAAAAAGTGTTGACATTCATGTTAGACAAGTGTATAATATGCATTGTAGACATGTGTCTTATATTGCGATAAGAGGAGGTATAACTGATGGAAAAAATGAAAAAGATGAAAAAATTACCGGACGCGGAGTTTGACATCATGAAAGTTGTGTGGGAAAATGAGCCACCTATAACGACAAATATTATTATGCAACAACATGGGAATGCTGAGGGGTGGAAAGTACAGACTGCTATTTCTTTATTATTACGGCTTGTTGAACGAGGTTTCTTACATACCGAGAAAAAAGGGAAAGAGCGTACCTATTTTCCAATAGTAAACAAGGAGGATTATCTGAAATTTGAAACGGGTAATTTTGTGAAACAATTTCATGATAATTCATTATTAAATCTTGTTTCTACGATGTATGAAGATAAAGCATTAAGTAATGAAGATATTGACGAGTTGTTAGATTGGGCTAAAAAGCGGAGGGATTAATGTGCAAAACTTTATGGTTATATTATTAATTTGTTCGATCACGATGTCGGCACTTGCGCTTTTATATATTGTTCTGATCCCATTCATTAAAAAACGTTACTCTGAAAAAGGGTGTTATTATGTCTGGCTAGTTATTGTTATTGGCTTTATCTTCCCTTTCAGGCCACAGTGGGATAATGCAATTTTTCATGTAAATGTTCCTACTCATGCAGAAACACTCAGTATGCAGACGGGAAATGAAGTGATGCCTGATACGAATATGCCAGATGCTTCATTGCCTGATGATTATATCGTGTCGCGACCTGCAGATCATGTGAATGTGTTGCCGGGTGATCATAACGTTGTGTCACATCCAGCGTGGAATGTTTCTTGGGGGCAAGTCCTATTTTTTATCTGGTTAGTAGGGGTAATAAGCTTTGTTAGCTATCAAGGTATTAAACATTATCACTTTATCAAGATAACGAAGCGTTGGAGTGAACGTATTCGAGATGAAAAAATGTTATCTTTGTTTCAAAGTGTCACATCAGAGATGAAAATAACAAAGAAAATTGGACTTTATTTATGTCCATGTGTTGGGAGTCCAATGTTGATTGGACTGATTAAGCCACGAATTCTTTTATCGTCAACAGAAATAGAAGAAAGTGAGTTTCGTCTTATTTTGAAACATGAGCTAGTCCATTATAAGCGCAAAGATATTTTGTATAAGCATTTAGTTTTAGTTGCAGCAGCTATGCATTGGTTTAATCCAGTTGTCTATTTCATGGTGAAATCAATTAATATTTTGTGCGAAATGTCTTGTGATGCTGAGATTGTACGTGGAACAGACAGCGATCATCGTCAAGCTTATAGTGAAACGATTATCGGTGTAGTGAGGTATCAATCAAAGTTAAAAACAGCTTTGTCAACGAGTTTTTATGGCGGCAAAAAAGGGATGAAAAGCAGGATTTCCTCTATTATGGATAGAAAGTCTAAAAAGTTGGGTGTGGCTATTTTAAGTGCTGTTTTTCTCCTTACAATCGGAACGGGATTTTTGATCGCAGCTGCAAATGCAGAAGAATTAGATTTACTAGACGCGAGAACAGATGAATATGCTAGTGAGTATGAGTACCAGCCTAGGGAAAGTGAAGTTAGTAATAACGATTTGTTCATTGGAACTTGGGAATTTCTAGGGAGTTATCTTTATGATCCTGCAAGCAGTGTATGGATTTGGAATGATGAATTTGCTGGGGGTTATACGCGGTATGAGGCAGATGGAAGCTTTGTTACATTTCATCGTGAACCAACTGGTCATCACTTTCCTGAAAGTTTAGTGCCAACAGAAGCTGGAGAGTTTATCATGATAACAGGAATGTGGTCGACATCAAGTGGCTCGCTTGAAATGACTGGTAGGCATGTGGTGGAGCCTGATGAAGTTCATTCTTGGACGAGAGCTTATTCTATCGAAGGGAATGAGATGTTTTTAGAAGATTCAACTAGTAGAAGTAAATACATTCGAGTGGAATTAGATGCTGTTGCTCAAAGACCAGTGGAAATTGATAATGAGCTGGTGGGAACTTGGGAGAACTGGTGGGAAGAGGCACCTGTTGACAGTCAAACTACTTTTAACGCAGATGGGACTGGTTTTGTTGTCAATTTTGGCGTCAGAGATTTGGATTTCAGATGGGAAGTAGCGGGTGGAATCTTGACAAAAGTGAGTCTTCCGAATGAATTTCATAGTGACAGTTACCATTATCGGATTGATGGAGATAGGTTGATATTAACATTATTATATGTTGGTGATGATGGCGAGTTAAATGAACTGCAACATAACTTCTATTATACGAGAATAGATTTTGGTACAGATTAGCACGTCGAGAGTTTCAAATAAATGAATGGGTTTGTTACCTTGAGCCGTGCAAACCATAACTAAACGATTGATCCTTGGAGAGGGATTCAAATATACTACAATTTAATGATATGAGGTATGATGATGAAAAAGAAATTAGTATTAACGAAAATTGTTCTAGCGTTAGCGCTACTGTTTAATCCAGTGACTTTAGGTGTTCAAGCGACTGATGTTTATGATGATGAATTGGCAACTTATAACAACGCTTATGAAGATGCGACTGAAATTGACGCACAAGCTTCTGAGGATAGCGCAGATTTTCAAGTAGCCATCGGAGCAATGCGCACTTTTATTGAGACCAACTCTGTTGAAAATCCATTTGTTGTTCCAGCAGGTTTGACATTTTTTGAAGCCATCAATGCGCTTGACTGGGGAGTAGGCGTAACGGTTAATCCCGCAATGTCTGGACTTGGGCAAGGATCAGTAGCTGGCGCGATTATTTTATATTTGAATGCAAACGAAGATGGGACTTTTGATGCTGACTATTTTTTCCCAGATGTAGTGCTATACTATCACTTCGAAACCTCAGCTGCAACTGATCCAACTTTGTCACAAACGACAATTGATGCAATGTATGCTTTTATCGCAAAAAATTCGAGCGAAAATCCATTTGTTATTCCAGCAGGTTTGACGTTTAATGAAGCCCTCAATGCACTTAACTGGGGTGAAGGTGTGACTGTTTTAGCGATCATGTCTGGTCTTGAAGCGCCACAAAATACGGTTTGGGGTTCAATATTTTTGAGGCTTAATGAGCAAACGAATGAAGATGGAACGCATAGTTATGATGATGAGTACGGGTTTTTGGAGATTGGGTTGTTTTATCACTTTGAAGAAACTCCGACTGAAGAAGTACCGAATAATCCAACTTTGTCACAAACGGCAATTGATGCGATGTATGCTTTTATCGCAAACAATTCTGCCGAAAATCCATTTGTTATTCCAGCAGGTCTGACATTTTTTGAGGCCATTAATGCATTTAATTGGGGCGAAGGAATCACTGTGATGCCGATCTTGTCAGGACTAGAGATGCCACAAGGTACAGCCGGCGGCGCGATCATTTTATACTTGAATGCACAAATAAGTGAAGCAGGGGTTCATGCTTATGAGGATGACTATTTTTTCGCAGATGTAGTGCTACACTATTACTTTGAAGAGGCACAAGCAACAGAGCCATCAACAGTAGCACCAACTACGCCACCTACGCTGCCACAAACAAGTACGGCAGTAGTAAATGTAGCCTTAGCAGGAGGCGCGTTACTAGCAGGTGGGGTGTCGATCGCAACAAAGAAGAGAAAAGGATAGGAATGCTGTTGTGAGAGAATCAGGGGAAAAATGAAAATGGGTTCTAGTTATGCTAGTTCCTATTTTTTGTTTTTGAGTAGAAAGTCGTTTGATTTTTCGTCGTTTTATGATACAATTCTAAGTGAGTTTATTTTTTGCTACGCGAGTACTAAATGAGATGAATTCAATAAGGTTATGGTTCAGTGTGACAGACCAATTCCCCTATTCGGTGATTTTCAGAGCAGAATGTGTTTTTATTCTTCTCTGAAAATCAGCTTTGTAAGGCGTAAGCCGCGCAAGCTTTAGCTATGATTTCGAACAAACTAAGGCGAGATTTCATTCTAATCACCGAAAGGGCAAACTAGGTAGGCAGTGAATAGTAATTCAATAAGTAATTTTCAGAGGTGATTTTTTGAATATCGCAATACTAGCAATTGGAAATGAAGTATTATGCGGGAAAATTGTTGACACGAACGGTGCGACGATTTCCCGGGAAATAGAGGGGTTAGGGGCGAAAGTTGTCCATCGTGAAGTTGTTTTGGATAACATTGACGACATTGTGTTGGGGTTACAGCATGCTTATGAGTATGCAGATTTCGTTATTACTATCGGTGGGTTAGGTCCAACTGTTGACGATTTAACTCGCGAGGGAGTAGCGCAATTTTTTAATGAGGCATTGATTTATGACGAAACTATTTATGAAAGCATTAAAAAGCATTTTTCTCGTATGAATCGGTCGATACCTGAAAATAATAAAAAGCAAGCTTATAAATTTGCAACAGGACTGATTTTGGAAAATAGCAATGGAACAGCACCAGGATTAAGTTTAGATAAAGATGGGCGAAAAATATTTTTGCTCCCAGGCCCACCCGATGAAATTTTCCCGATGTTTGAAAAGAAAGTGAAACCAGTCATTAAAATGATGATAGATGAGCCCATGATTACCTCTAGTTACAAATTGTATGGGATTGGTGAATCACCAGCAGAGGAGAAGATTTTCCATCTTTATGCCAAGTATCCCATGTTGAATATCGCACCTTACTGTACGATTTCTTCCGTTGATTATATGGTAACGACAAAGGCTTCCTGCAAAGAAATACTCGATCAATTTGAAAAGGAATTTTTGGAAATTTTAGGCGAGCATTGGGTTGGTTCAGCTAAGGATGATTTGAATATTACGGTTGTGGAGAAGTTAAAAAGTTTGAAATTGAAAATCGCTGTCGCTGAAAGCTGTACAGGAGGGATGTTGGCAAGTACGTTAATTGATGTAGCAGGTGTTTCAGAGGTGTTCTTGGAGGGATTCGTTACTTATAGTAATGAAGCAAAAATGGAAAGACTAGCTGTGAATGAGGCGACTATTGCAAGCTTCGGGGCGGTATCGGCAGAATGTGCGCGCGAAATGGCTGTTGGGTTGCAAAGGGTGACTGGTGCAGATGTGACCATTTCCGTCACAGGCATCGCGGGCCCAGATGGGGGTACTGAGGCAAAGCCTGTCGGAACAGTCTATATTGGTATCGCGATCAGCACGAGTGTTCAGGTTTATCTGTTCCGCTTCAGTGGCAGTCGTGAAAAAATAAGAATCCGCTCGCGCGATCAGGCTTTGTATTTATTATACCAGCTCTTGAACAATCGGGTTGGGGTATGATAGAATAGGGTATTATAAAGTTATGTTAGGAGTTTTTTGATGAAGAAATTAGCCATCCTATTTGTGGTATTGTTTTTAGTTGCTTGTAATGGTACTGAAGGAGAATCTATTACAAAATGTGTTGATGGTGCAATTGAGACGATTATTGAAGGCTATAATGATGAAATTGTGCGCTGGATTGTCCGCAGAACCATTACGCGTGCTGAATTTGATGAAGAATTTTCACAAGATATGTATTTAACTGACGATGAAATTGTTGATTTGTTTGCTCAATATAGCTCGATTGAAGGAATTAGTGCGCAAGTTATTGAGTTAAGTAGCAATGAGCTTGTCGTCGAAATTATTTATGATTACACCGTTATTCCTGTTGCTGAGTTAAGCCGGATGTGGGGCGTTGATGATTTTGAAGATTCGATTACTTTATCATTAGCTATTACAGGGCTGGAAGAGGAGAACATCGTTTGTGAGGTTAGTACTACACCTGAGGAAGAGGAAGGTTCTTAATTTATTTTCGTTAATTGCAAGTTTTACTTTACTTTATTGGCGCTATGCTTTATAATATGTGGTGCTGCTTCAATGCTGATTTGCTTTTGAAATATGAAATTGGTTTGAAGTTTACATACAGTTTAAAAAGGAAGTTTATAATATCTTTTGTGAATCGTAGGTGCCAAGGCATAGATAATGCCTAGTGCAGATGATGCCAACAAGCATATAAATATGCAACCATATAAATATGCTAGAAAGATGATGAGAGGAATTTTAAGATGAAGTTTGAGACAAAGAAAAAATTAATTTTAGGCTTGATAGTTGTTGTTATTCTTGTAACGTTAACAGGGTGTGGGGTTCAAATAGACCCAGAGCGTGCATTGACGCCAGAAACAGCGAGTGGTCCATGGGAATCATTTTTAGTATTGCCGCTAATTCAAATGATTACTTGGTTTTATAATCGAATTGGAAATTTAGGTATTGCGATTATTGTTGCGACTTTGATAACGAAATTTGCAGTGATGCCTTTAATGTTAAAGTCGATGAATAATACGGCTAAAATGCAAACTGTTCAACCAGAGCAAGCGAAGATTAGAGAACGCTATGCAGGCAAGACTGATCGCGAATCACAGATGAAGATGAATGCAGAAATGCAAGCTTTGTATAAAGAAAAAGGGGTTAACCCGATGGCAGGTTGTTTGCCGATGATGATACAAATGCCATTAATGTTTGCTTTTTTCCAAGCTTTTTCGCGACACCCATTAATTGCGACTTATGAGGTGAGACATTTCTTAGGCATGAGTTTATCATCTGTTTCAGAGTTGCCAAATGTGATTTTTGCTGCGATTGTAGTTGGGCTTATGTATTTCTCACAGTCAAAAACACAGAAGAAAACACAAGGTGATGCTACAACTGGCAACCCAGCTGCTGGGAATATGAAAATGATGAATTTAATGTTCTTACCAATGATGGCACTGATGGTTTACAGTTCTCCGCTTGCGATGGGGTTATATTTTATCGTAAGTCAAATCGTGATGACAATTCAATCATTCATCATTAAAACACCAGGTGCTGCACCAACACCATTTTAAAGTTAAATAAGTGAAGTAGGAAAGTCCAGATCAAGAGAATCTGGCTTTTTTTATTTTGCTTGGCGTTTTCATTCGATTTCCAAAAAGGATTAGCTACCATTTTTACGTATATATAATGTAAGGGGATCTTTTTTAGGAGGTCAAATTATGCGTGAAAAATTAATTGCTTTGAGTATCATTAAGAAAGGGAACTGGGATGAAATCTATCAATTTTTACGAACAGATCGTCAACTGAATTCGATCGATGATGTAGCAGCTCGTCAATTCGTCGATCAATTAAACCATGATGTTGTGACGTTGATAGATGCAGATTATCCTGCTGCATGGCATGAAATGTCAAAGCCTCCCTTTGTTGTTTATTTGAAAGGGAATCGTCAGTTGCTTTCAGCAGAAGTGTTGGGCATTGTCGGTGGGAAGGAGATGAATGAATATACAAAGAAAGTTTTAGAGAATTTGATGCTGCAATTGCCAAAAAATGTGAGTATTGTAACTGGACTTGAGCGCGGGGTTGAAGCTTTTGTTAATTATTATCGGAAAAATCGGATCGTTTGTTTGGGAGCAGGCTTTGAAGCGGATGAGTTTTATCACAAGCAGCCTATTTATCACCAACTTAATGCTGATGATTTACTGATGACTGAGCTTCCACCGCAAGCAAATTTTGACATGAAAGCTTATTATCGTTCTTATCATTTGATGTCAGAGATGAGTCAATTAGTAGGTGTCTTTGGACTTGCAAGTTTCGATTTACGCCTCAAGTATTTGAATTATTTAACAGAGATAGGAAAGCCAGTTGTTGTTTTGCCAGATAGAGCGAGCCAGAGTACTGCTGGTGGCCTTGATCTACTTAATCGCGGAGCGAAATGTTTGGTTCAGGTGAGTGAGGTTTTGGATTTGTTGGCGTTAGAATAGTTAGTTGCAAATGGTTGACACACGTGCAAATACGTATTATAATATAAGGAGGAATCGTTATGCCGCTGACAGGGAAGGAGATGTGTAGACTCTTAAGGAAAAATGGGTGGGTGAAGAAACGTCAAAAGGGCTCGCATCAACATTTTTATAAGGATGGCATTATTGTTGTTGTTCCAGTTCATGGCAACCGAAATTTGAAAAAAGGAACTGAACATCAAATATTGAAAAATGCAGGGCTTAAATAGTTATTCGTAAAGATAAAGGAGGAGTAAATGTGTTATTAAAAGCATATCCAGCGATTTTTTCACCAGAGGAAGATGGTGGGTACTTTATCAAATTTCCAGATGTTAAATTAGGTTATACTGAAATGCATGAAGAGGATGATATTGCGTTTGGTATTAGTATGGCAGAAGAAGTTTTAGGATTAGGATTAATTGATTATATCGAAAATGGCGAAGCACTGCCACTACCAACCCCAATTGGTGATTTAAAAGCACCATCAGGTGGTTTTGTGACAATGGTCAAGGTTGATTTAGAAGAATATTTGAAAGATATGACACCTGTTAAAAAGACTTTAATGATTCCCAAATGGGTTAATAAGCTTGGGAACAGGTGCGGTGTTAACTTTTCAAAATTACTTACGGAGGCGATCATTGCAGAAAACTTAAATAAAAAATAAAAGCTAGTTCCCCATAACTAGCTCATCTGTGCTTTGCTGATTTTTCAATTAAATAGTCTTCGTATTTTGCCAGCAATTCAACCATGCCATCGCGCGTATCCATCTGAACAATTTCTCGCTTAACAGTCGTAGAACCAGGCAATCCTTTCATATACCAAGCCATATGACTACGCATTTCCATCATTGCGACACGTTCGCCTTTAAGATCAATCAAGCGATCCATATGCTTGGTAGCTAGCTCAATTCGTTCATGAATAGTTGGATCTGGGATGTGCTGACCTGTTGCGTTATAGTGCACCATTCTTTTTAGTACCCATGGATTTCCAAGCGCTGCACGACCGACCATGATGGCATCGACACCGCTTGCTGCAAGGGCAGTTTCGAATTCTTCTGGGGAAGTGATGTCACCATTTCCGATAACAGGGATTGTTTTGACTGCATCTTTCACATCTTTAATGATACCCCAGTCGGACTTTCCTTGATACTGATCACTTCGTGTCCGTCCGTGTAAAGCTATTGCGCTAGCGCCCGCAGCTTCTACTTTTAATGCATTCTCAAGGGCATAAATATGCTGATGATCCCAGCCTGTACGCATCTTCACTGTGACAGGCTTTTTTACTGCATCGACAACACTTGCTACAATGTCATAAATTTTCTCTGGTTCAAGGAGCAACCTAGCGCCCGCTTCATTTTTCGTTACCTTTGGAACAGGACATCCCATATTCAAATCAATGATATCGCAGGCACAGTGCGCATCAATATACTTTGCAGCTTCAACAAAAGTTTCTTTTGATGCACCGAAAATTTGCATCGACATCGGGTGTTCATACTCGTCAACATACAACATCTCAAGCGTTTTCTGATTGCGATAATTCACCGCGTTATCACTTACCATCTCCGCATAAATCAATCCTGTTCCCATCTGCTTGGCAATCACCCGAAAAGCAGCATTTGTCACGCCAGCCATCGGTGCTAGCACCACAGGATTCTCAATCTCAATATCTCCAATCTTCCATTTCACGTAATATTCGCTCCTCAATATCGAATGATTCATCTATAATTTGATTTCCACTTGCTTTTATTAACCGATTCATCACGACCACATCATCAAAATACTCGCTGAAAATAATATCAACATTTTTTTGATTAAAGATTCTTAACTTTGCGTATAAATCTTCACCTGTTGTTTTAATTCCTTCAACAACATGTGCTTTTTTATACAGTTTTTTGCATGACAGATGACATAAAACGCCAACTTTAAGACCATATTTTTTCTTCCCAAGCTCTTGCACAATTGATTGAACGAATCTTGGATTTGCTTTGACGATGTAAAGTTTTGCATTTGGTGCATAATGCCTATATTTCATACCAGGTGCTTTTGGCTTTTCTGGCGAATCTTCCGCAGCAAATTCAACAGGTCCAATAATCGCCTCGATTTCTTCTTTACTAATGCAACCTGGACGCAGAATAACCGGCGTGTCTAAAGTCATATCAATGATCGTTGACTCTAATCCAAGTTTGCAAACATCACTATCAATGATGCCAGCGATTCGGTCGTGCAAATCATACATAACATGTTCAGGATGTGTTGGACTTGGGCTACCTGATACATTGGCACTTGGTGCTGCAAGTGGGATGCCAGAAATGCGAAGGACTCTCAAAGCTATTCTATGATTTGGCATACGCAGACCTATCGTTGGCAAGCCTGCAGTTACGAGCTCTGACACAGCACCAGAACTCGGCAAGATAATCGTTAACGCACCTGGCCAAAAATGCTCCATTAGTAGACGTGCCTCTGCACTAACAGCAGTAACTAAGGCATCAACTTGTGCCATATCACCAATATGAACAATCAAAGGATTATCAGTTGGTCGACCCTTTGCTTTAAATATTTTGCTGACAGCCGCGTCGCTTCTGGCATCGGCAGCTAGACCATACACTGTTTCGGTTGGTATGGCAACAACTTCACCACTAATGAGTAGCTTAGCTGCATGTTTTACTGTTATAATCATCATAATAAGGCACCTCTCGAGGAAGAAATTGTATGAATTGTGTTAAGAGAAGTATATCATATTTTCAAGTATTTTTGAATACTTAAAATGAGCTTGGTAACGGTAGAGTTGACAAAAAGACTCAAAGATACTACACTAGATAAGAAAAATGATTGAAAGTAGGGATTTATCATGAGAGAAATTGTATCAGATCGGGTTGTTATTAAAGTTGGAACAAGCACGCTATCCAAAGAAAAGGGGGAGTTAAACACACAACGCATTGAAGAATTGGTAAATGTCATTGCAAAATTAAAAAAGCAAGGCAAACAAATCATTCTTGTTACCTCAGGTGCAATTGGTGTTGGGTGTGCCAAGTTAAACTTGCCCAGAAGACCTACTTTGATTCCTGAAAAACAGGCTGTTGCTGCTGTCGGTCAATCCTTATTAATGGGTGTTTATGATAAGTATTTTTCTGCCCACGACTTTGCCGTAGGTCAAGTGCTTATCACCAAGGATTGCATCGAGCATACTAGGCGATATGGGAATGCCATTAATACCTTAAATTCATTGATCAGCTTAGATGTGATCCCAATTGTCAATGAAAATGATACTGTTGCTGTTGATGAGATTATTTTTGGAGATAATGATACTTTATCCGCTTATGTTGCAACGATGGTCAACGCA
>Ga0131853_10005320_pt1 | contig 23202 bp, 9 predicted proteins | sample TergutLab28metaG_FD_92764 | JGI IMG/M metagenome (GOLD analysis project Ga0131853, IMG submission 92764) | Labiotermes labralis P1 segment gut microbial communities from Petit-Saut dam, French Guiana - Lab288 P1 (version 2) (version 2) | ecosystem: Host-associated > Arthropoda: Insects >...
ATAGCCGGCTCTGTTATTCGACATGTTTTCATTGCATAGCCGTACCTGTTACTCGTGAGGTCTTTAATCGCTAGCCTGCTCTGTCACTCGACACGTCATTAATCAATAGCCGGCTCTGTCACTCGACACGTCATTAACCGATAGCCTGCTCTGTCATTCGACACGTCATTAATCGATAGCCGGCTCTGTCACTCGACACACATTTAATCGATAGCCGGGTCTGTCACTCGACACACCATTAATCGAAAGCCGGCTCTGTCATTCGACACGTCATTAATCGATAGCCGGCTCCGTCACTCGACACGTCATTAATCGATAGCCGGCTCTGTTATTCGACACGTTGTTGGTCGAATATTATTATTTATGTTTCTGTGAATTCCATCAAGCACACCATAGGCCTACTTGACCATTATTTTTCTACCCCAAGTACTTGAATCACTTCGCTCAAAAGGTCGTTTATTTACATTATTTATACATGAATATGTAAGCCTTTTTTCTTCTGCTCTTCATCCCCTCTGTCCTTCGCGCATTTTGTTCGTTCTAGTTCCTGGTTCATGGCCATCTTGCGTGTAGTCTTCCTGTCTACCTACTTCTTTAATTCGCAGCAAAACGCGCAAATTCGTAAATCTCTCATTGTCTGTTCCTTCAGGTAGATCACAGTTTCGTCTGCGGTTATCTATTAATCGTTTTATTTACAAAGTATTTAGCCCTTCCTGCTTGTCTTCATATAAAGGCTTTTCTAATCTGATTTACTGGCATCTTAATTTCTTACTATTAAATCTATTCCTGACACTGTATCAAAATTTTGTATATTTAGCATCTCATTTTCTCCTCATACACAGCGCGCTACTTGGATAGGTACTCTTCATTTAGGATTTATCCCCCTTACTTGTATACTATAATAAGCTGTACGGTGCAACATTTATATGACCAGTAGTCACTTAGACAATCTAGAGGGATTGTCAGTATTATATGTACCCTTCAGTCTACAGCTTCTGTACGAGGAACATCTTTATATATATATATATATATATATATATATATATATATACATCAAGAATTACACTTATGGCAACACTGGAAGGCAGTGACATTTTGAGAAGTTTAATACAGAAGAAACCTGCATTACAGCCCGGCCATAGCAATTTAAGATTGAAGTAAGACGCAACGTTACCAAGTATGGGCCACAGGCAGTCGGGTCCAGTGTCGCTGCCCAACAAGTGGCAGCCTTACTCTTCTAGATTTCCCTAACCATTTTGCTTTCTTTGCCTTTTTCTCAGATGGAAATGAATAGAAACTGACAAACAGTTGGGAGAATGAGTTCACGGTTGTGTCTATATATATATATATATATATATATATATATATATAAATCATCAGTAATCTGTCAAACGACAGGTCCAAAGCCTCTTCCAAAACGATTCCTCCACCCAGTGCGATCTAGAGCTTCCTACTTCAATTCACAGTATCCTCTACTGTACTTACGGCCATCCAGTAACTTCTTACGCCTTCTTCCTCGTCTTCCTGTCACTTCTATCTGTCCCTCTATCTTTCCTTCAATAACCTGTTTTAGAAGGCAGTTTCTACGCAAAATGTGACCAATCCAGTTAGCCTTCCGTTTTCTTATTTCAAGTAGGATATTCCTCTGCTCATTGACTCTAAGTAACACTTCCTCATTTCTCACATGATCGGTCCAACTGATCTTCTCCATCCTTCTCCAGCACCACATTTCAAAACTTTCCAGGAGTTTCTGATCTGTTGCCCGGAGCGTCCAAGTTTCAGCACCATACAGAGCTATGTTCCAAATGTAGCATTTCATTAGTTTCTTCCTCAAATTTACGTCCACTTTGCTGGTAAAAAGATTCTTCTTCTTGCTAAATGCAGTTTTTTCCATGGCAATTCTGGATTTAATTTCACACGTACACCTTCCATCTTCTGTTAACGTACTACCCAGATGTTTAAAACATTTCACATTCTCCAGTTATATTATTTTTTCTTCTTTTAATTTGTTTTTAACAGGTTTATTTTCTTTTGTAGAATTTGTCTTTGGCAGTGTAGATCTACCAATAACGGGGGATAATCTCAAGCTTCAATTGCTATGGCCGCTGCTTTACTATAAATTATTTGCGAAAATGATTACTTATTTTACACTTGCTACTTATACTACTTTCACAAAACACTAACAGCAATTTTGGCGTCACATTTTCCTCCTAAAATTCTAGTTTATCTGTAGAGAAACTGGGAATAAACGTTTCAGTTCTAGGACCACATATAGAAACCCAAGGTACCACTAGTGATCCATGGACAGTACTTAGAAAACCATATTTCTCTTCAAATGAAACACAAAAATATTACGTCATTGGGTAAAATGGTGTGTATGTAATTCCAACTAGTAAAGACACCAGTGTCCAACACACAGTTGTTTTAAACACCAAGGTGCTATTGTTGAAGAGCTATGAGTGATAATCCATGAATTATTACGCTCAGATCAGTTCATACCAGTTAATGCTGTTAAAATCCAGTTACAAATTTACTGCCGCGTTCATACGAAATAGGAATTGGAAATCATTAAGTGGGGAAACTCAGTTACCGTGCTATTTGCAACATAATCTTCTCTTATTGAGCTCTATAATTGTAAAGAGGGGAGTATAGGACTTTTACAAAATTAATTTTTACTCACTGATACGTACAGTGATTAGAGAATCACGTGTACGTATCACTGCGTGTGCCTGCTTGCGCGCGCACCATAAACAGAGTGCATATAGAGTAGATGACGAGGTTTCGCTTCCAGGTTGTAAGGGGATGAGTGGAAGGGAGGAATTCACATCCCAAACACTGCAGTGACATGACCTGATTACGTACCCTCACAGTAATCAATTTAACACGGCATTATCTTCCACCCCTTTTCCCGATTATATGTAGGAATGGGCTTAACTCGTTTCCACCGAGTTGTCGTTATTTGATCAGGATCAACTGCATCATGAGCTAACCCGATTACACAGCTGTAATTATGTTTGTACAGTATAATGCCCTCTATATGGACCACTTCATGATTACAGTGACGAATGCCACACTGAGAGGTTCTCATGAAAAACAGTGTGTGAATCATATCTATGTCCGAGTCACGGAAGAGTTCAAATTGCTTGATATGCAAAATGAAGTATCTCATATATCAACCTTTCCAAGTACACTGTCTATCTTTCCACGCTGTATTTACGTGTTTCGTATAATTCGCACGATGAACTGTGACCTGCTCCTCACACAATATTGATATTTTGGTCTTTCTAGTGGAACCAAAGTGTGATTTCTGAACAGTACAAAGTAAATGTCTAAGTTTATTCGGATGAAATTTGTGTTTGAAGCGATTAAAGCACCCTGGTTTATATATTTAATGTAATAATATAATATACATGTGTTGAGTCTCAAATGCACACATCCTAGGTCTGTGACTGGTAACAGGAAATTTTGTGCTTTATACGTCCCGTAACTTTACAATCTACAAAGCAGTATGTAACCTGTAAACCGTCTGCCCCTATGTATATTCGTTCTTCAATCTCTTCCTCAGATCTCTGTGTTATTTTCTTCGTTTGATTCTCCCATTTACATTTCCTCTTACTTAAAAATTTACCTCCGTTTCTCACTTCTGTTACCATGGTGCAGTGAACTTCTCGTAGGTGAAGTCGAACCCGGTTATAACGACATCGGTTTATACAACACCTCTTGTATAACGTCAGATATTCTGTGATACCAACTAATTCCTCACTGTTAACCTTAACATTATATTCCTCGCTTATAAAAACACTTGTTTGTAACGACACAGAATATCCAATTTCTTACATTGTAAAAGATTTCGATTGTAGTTGCTAACATTAGCACCTGTAACCGTACACTACAACATGCGAAACAAAGACAAAATCCATTAAGTATTGAGAAAAATTAATAGCTATTCGTATGCCATTGAGAAATACACAGAAATTTATCTAACAATTGGAACTTCGGCCATGCATAAGCCTTTGTACCGCATTCTACGTTATGCGAATAAAGCTTAAATATCACTGTGATTCAATGTGCTTACTATTGCCAGTTTGTCGTAAATTGAAACAAGGAAAATTTTCCTTAAATATTAACGGTACGTTATAAACATTTAACATTATATTAATATTAAACATTTTAACTACACATACACATCGATATATTTTTTATATACACTTTGTGTGTGCATATTGTCGGCTTTATAATAAGAAATATATCCCATGGCATGGAATAAAAGACATCATAACGGTCGACGTATTATTGATTTTGGAGAAGTTGAAACACCGGAAATCATGCAACAATCTGAATCTGTAACACACAGTTACGTACTTACTGAAATATGTGACGACATCACATGACGCATTGTATCCGAACGCACTTGGATAAAACTGCCCAACATGAGTCGTGCAGTCCCGATAAATTTGCCGTATGTTCGAGTTAAACTGTCGAACGATCATTTCTCCAGTTTTCTCGCCGGGGTTGTTCGGACTGCAGTTTCTGGGTCTTGACGCCGTGCAGTTACGTAGTTTGTATCGACATTTTGAATTAATATGCTTCCTCTGTCTTCGGGGTTGAGGGAATGTAGTCAGCGTCAACTTGGACAATGGAGGGTGGAGGTAGCAGTTTCCTCCGAAACTTCAGTGTCAACATAAACAAAAACGGATTATCAAAACTCAGAAGACTAAAATCTGAATAGTACGTCCCTTTATCTGTCTTTTCCTTAACAAACTTACGTAGTTCTGTCCAGGAAAATTACTGTAATTAACAAAGAAATACAAATTCTGACAAATTCTACTCTTAGAGGCACTAACACACGTTCTTAACCTTGTAATTTAATGTATCCTACCTAAATGTGGGTATCAGAAAGTCGAGTGGGGTCCATTCTAAGTTTTGATTCATGTCTTGAAAAGAGCAATTCTATCAATCTATCAGTTTTCTTGTGGTCCACCGGTTACCGGTTTTCAGTAGCAATAGTTACCGGGTTACTGCTTCTTCATGTGTTAAATTCCTCTCCTTCATAACCCTCTCACTTCCATTTCCCCACTGGACTTCATGTCGTCCTCATTGTCCTCTTCCTCCAGGTGACCTTGACATTATTCGCTTAGGCCATCTGTTATCCTTCATGCATACTACATGTCCATACCATTTCAACATATTATTAAACCGCAATTGCCGTTTATATTTTTTGTAAGAAAAAGATCAACTTTAATACGACACGTCTGGTTATTTAATAGTTTTAGTTCTATGACGTATGTTAAGCCGATGAAATTGGTGACAGGCTTTTAATAGTTTAACATTAGAGGTTTTAACGAGATTTGAGGGTCTCGCAGAAGTGCTGATGGAGGTTCAAGTCTTCTGGAATATGACGCCGTATAGACGGGTAAGCATGTATTTCTCGTCTTGAAGCTTTCCAACCAGTAAAACTTCGAAGAAACTCCATTCTGCTGGGACATGATCATAGAATTCTGTCTTTTTCACACCCCATCATGAGCCCCGGACAACCCTCTCTTCAACAAGTACAACAGGCTCTTTTCTGGGGACTGAAGTGGCCTCAGTCTGCAGCTAACCTCTCGCCTCTATCTGTTGTCCAAAGTTTTTGTAGCCTCAGCTCCACGTCGCTTGAATAGCGTGACGGCCTACCGGTTCAGCACAGTGGAGGATAACTTGTCTTATATTTAATTCCAACACAAACAAGCTAGTAAACCACAATTTAAGACCGTAATCTCACCACATTTAAACAAATAATTTCGTGTTTTGTTGTTTTATACAAAACGTTTAATGTGTTCAGCTAAACAATGCAGACGGATGTCACGCAGAATGACCCTGCCCCTTGACGTTGTATAGAACCTGAAATTGACAAGAGCTTTGCTTCATTTATAAAACTGACCGCATAATAAAATGCTAGAAGTGGCAGGATCTCTGCAGGTGTCCTCAATAATTCCTCTTCAAACCGACAGAAAGAGAAATAAAATAAATTCTAGATTGAAATCCAGTCTGTTCTTTTTTTTCTTCTCCCCACACCACATCCTGCATGCAACCTTATCACAAAAGGGAGCCGAAATGCTTTCTTCTTTTACAGACGCTTAAGGTTTGGGCACTCGGAATCTGTGCGTGCTAGTGTCAAACTTGATACAAAAAGAAGTGGCATTGTAATGTCAAAGCCATCGATCGCTCGAACTGCTCGGTTTCTTATGTGGTGTTGAAGTACGGTAATGTTGATCACAGATTCGGAATCGACCCGGCCGCGTGTAAAGTTCGTAATTCTTATGAAGAAAAAAGCAATAAAGCTTGTATGAAACGACCTAATCATAGGAACGATATGGAAGAGTCCTTTATCGCTACGGGATCATACAAGCTACTGGTCATCCACCGGTAATTAAAGTGATTAAGGATGAATACGGAAAATCGTGGAAGGATGACTGTTAGGAACAACCGGAGTAGCAACTACGTGAAAGCCCATGCAGCGCCGAGTTGTCCATCAAAAATCCAACATGCACTGCCAAGTAATTAAACACAAGTCTTCGCGGTGTGAAAGTACGGACTAATCCCCTGAACTGTGGCACGACCTTAGTGATGTGTAGGGTCAGCAAACTACGGGGAAATTGATCCTATATCAAACCCATAATGGTTTCATGTCCCATTAAGACTTCAGAGCATGTGGTGCAGGAGGCTACAGCATGAACCTGACACAACATCTACAGTGAGTTTTCTAGGCAGCACCTCTGTAAAGCGCACTCGAATTGTAACCCGGCACGACTAAGCAGAAGAGGCCTCGGATACCTACGCCTCACTGCGTTCATGCAAGAAATCTTCCTGTTGGTTCCGACGTATTCGTTCCCGCCAGCAACGTCTAAAGTGTGCCCAGTTTGGTTCGTCTTAAGTTATTTTGACAAAACGCTCTACGTCTTCTTTACGTTCCCCAATACGACTTCATATTGTGTGCGCAGCAGAGTGATGTATTGTACGTACATTACCTGTATGTAAAGACTGTCCTTAGCGGGCGCACGCTGAAGAGACATCACTACCTTATCTCCCTTCTGTTCAGTGAAGTTAACGTGATTATATTTGTAACTCAAGATTCTTGCTGAAAAATCAAAGACAGATGAACTGAATCATTATAAAAATTGCGTAACAGGACACTTTCATTGTTTATGTACTTCTTGCGGAATCACACAGTCTATGAAGTCCACACATTTTACAAGCCACCGGGTACTGTGGGACTCTCTCCCCTCGTGTTAAACAGCTGAAGCATGACGCTCACCATTAACCTCCTTTAGTACCGAGGTTGAAAATGTGGGGATATATACTTCTATTCCTCCACATCTTCACAGCGTGGCGTTTTATGACATACAGGGACAACTACCTGATCTTTCTAGTGACTGCATTCGGAGAAGGAATTGTCCTACGACAGATGTAAGATACCTTTATTTCTCAATGGAGAAGTAAGCATTTATCAGGCAAATGAGTAAATTACAGTGAATAATGAACCTACTACTTCGTATGATCTCTCAAAGCCGCTCCGAATCCACTGAGAGACGATGAAATGTTTTGTCCCTCATGGTTTGTCCACTTTCCTTTGAACCTCCATGGCAAGCCTGCGACCTCTGCGTATCTCTGAACGTATTTACTTCATGTAAACTTTATATGAGAATAAAAAGGTTATAATGTGCCAAGAATAGACGGCTACAAAACGTTCCAAGGTACCACGCTGGACAAACGAAAAAATATTTTGCCATTTCGTTCATAAGTTAATTCCACGTATCTGCCCAGAAGTCTAAGATGGACCTATTTGGCAAGCACTGAGACAATAAACGCATAGCTGGTTTTGATGGAGAGACTTATAGGAAGTCCGAGAAGGGGTGCGTGTAGAACAGGATAGATCTTTGAGAGAGAAGTTTTGAGAGTGGTATACAGATATGACTGGACCAGAGGCAGTGTTTGTTGTGTTGGCGATGTCGAACTTGCATATTCTGCTACTACTGTATCAGCAGGCTAGTTTAGTCAACGCACAGACATGGCCATCCCGCAATATCAAATGAGTCCACCAAACTTCCTGCCTCAGTAATTAGTCAAGTGCCTGTCAGAGACGAAGCACCCAACTTAAGACGTCAAAAGTGACAGTTTACTGCCTTGTCAGAGCGATCCTGACATCCCTTATAATTCAATGTTTATTAATAATCTTACCATCGACGCAGTATTGTCTGTGGTATTATGGCCTTTTTTTCTGTTTCTTTTTATTCTTTGTCTTTTGTTTCTTTTGGGGGGGGGGGCGCTCAAAATCTCAACGCGGGCCTAGGCTGCCTCATTGTGGAGGTTTCTAGGTCACACACAGTTAGAAACACACATCCGTTAGGACTCCCCTGAAAGAGTGATCAGCCCGTCGCAGAGACCGCTGCCTACAGATAACACGTACTTGTCCAACACGAGAGATGAACATCAAGCCCTCAGCGGGATTCGAAACCGAGGATTCCAGCAATCAGGCGGCCGCAGAGCTACGTCTTACACCGCACGGCTATGGTAGGTTTAGGGGTGTCAGATGCGAATGGAGGGTCTTGTAACAGAGATGTAACTGAGAAAATTTTGTTGTCTTCGTGGAATGGAACTATGAAAGCAGGGAAGATTCCAACGTAATCTCTAAAGCCAAAGGAAATTACTTGAACACTTCTGTGAAACAAAGAGCATTAGATCACGGCATATTAAGAATGCTGTTTGCGCGAACCTGACCAACTCGTACGGAATGTGATTCTTGATAAAATATTTGTCAATCCTCGAATCAAGGAAACACGGCAACCTTTCAGCTGCTTCGGTGCCTCAAGAAAATCCCCTCGTCTCTATTCACTTTCTAGGGAATGTCTAACGGCCATATTTTCCTGCATCGCACGACTTGTATGGCTGTGAGGCTTTATCAACCGTAGAAGCCTTTGAAAAGAATCTGATTGATTTGTTTGAGGCCGAAACGATCAATTCTCCATCTTTTTTGTATATGTCCCAATAGTCCTTACAAAACTCGGAAACGACCTGCGAATGAAAGGCGTATTCTTACAGATTGCTTGCTTAGGCCTGTGGATCTTACATACATGTGCTCAGTGAACCATCTGATGCGAATTTACACATCTTTTAAGTTACTTGAGGAAGGGAACATAACTTGGAGACGAACGTTAACCCAACTAAACGCAATATTCTGTCGCTAAACGAATCCATGTCAGGACTAATACGATTCTTGGTTGAATCTTGGAAATTCTCGATTTCGAATTAAAGATGACAGGTCTTTACAACAGCTCTTTCAGGAGCTAATACAATTATAATAAGAATTAGTATGTTACAATTATATATATATAATTGTAATATGAATTAGTATTTTAGCTCCTGAAATAGCTGTTTTAAAGACCTGTTATATATATATAGTACTTCAAGAAACAAAGAGCTACTGCAAAGTGTGTTTTTTGCAAATAAAATATTTTGTTCAGAGTTACAAAGGGCGTCCCGAAAGTATTGCCCCAATGTATGTATTTTTACACGCAGAGAAGGTATTGAAATGAAACAAAGCATAAAATGTAGCTAAGATTTTATACTTTGTTTCTATACCTCACATTTCCACTTATTCCCCCACCCTTTCGATACAACGCCGCCAGCGCTGAACAAGTTTTTTTTTTTAACCCGCCGGAATAGAATTTTTAGGCTGTTCCTGAAATCATCTTGTCGTAGCAACTTGAACTTCTTTGTCTTCAACCAGACCTGCATCTCAGTTTTGAATTTCCTGGAATTTTGTAGGCAAATGACACGTTAGTGTGGCACGCACTTGTTTGCTTGATCAACAATCAGAAGGTTTGAATACAAAAAAGTTGAAGAATAAAGACTACGAGGAGGGAGGGAGAAAGACCATCAGTTTGTTAGAAGGTCCCCAGGCATCGCCCGCTCGTCCTTCTGTTAAGAATAGTATAATGAATGAGATTGTGCGAAAAGAAAACGTTAAAATTGTGACACTGGCGGATGATATTAGGAGCCTGTTGTCATGTACGATTTATTCTTATTGTTGTGTGGAGGTTGTCTGTTCCAATTTACAGCGTCTTACCTTGCACGGAGGTCAGCCTGACAAGAGAGTGTGAGGCTTTCTATGCTTATCATGAGTGGGACTGAAGTAGCCTAATTGTCGCTTCGGCGGTACAAGTACTAAAACTGAAACGATACAGAGAAAAAGAAGAATAAAATTAACGTACATTGTATATGAAGATTCAGTTCTTACCTCTTGGAGAACACAGTGTGGTTCTGTTAGAAAGACCAGTTAATGAATGCTGTTAGCTATTGGGAAATGATTATTTGCTGTGAGTATCGAACGCAACACAGTAAAATGTTGTGCAGGAAGATGAAAATTTGTCGACGTTGAACCTAGTGGTGTGTACACTTGTAGGTTATCTAGCCATTACGTTTGAGGGGATTTAAGACGAGAAACTTGTAAAAGGTGAGTTCTGAGGCTTTTACAGGTTTGTGGTTGAGGATTCCTTTCTTGTGAGTTATGGCGCTGCTGCCTCAAAGAAGAAGAATTTGAATAACATTTCTGCGTCCAGTACACCTATTACTTAACGTTGCGAAGTTATTCGTGTGTTGTCACCAAGGACAGAATCTTTGACCTACCTGTGTTGAACGTTATACATAGAAATTTCAGCTACTGCATGCAGTTCTGTTACTTCTATTCAGACTGTACCGTACATACTACGTACTGTATGTCTTCAGTCACAGCCACATAACTTCATCTTCTAAAGATTCTAATTTTTTAACTCTATCACGTTACAACACATTTATGGAGCGTTTTAATGCAAATTTAAACTCAGAGATGTAAAACAGCTTACGAATGCCATGAAATTAAGAAACATGTGTTAGTCATTGTGTGTTTGCATTAAGCTTTTACCCTGAAATGAGCAGAGCTACTAGTTTCAAGAATACACTCAGTATGTAATGCGAGTTTCGTATATCCTAAGAAGTGTAAGTAAATTAAGAATCTATCACCAATGTTAATTGTGTATTACGTAATTTTTTCTCGCAATTAATTGGCAGGGCTTGCATTATCGTGAGAATATGAACAGCGGGTAAGCCTTACAGCCTTGTGAGATATGAGGCTCTCGCAACGGTAAGACTTGTGTCGTCTGGGTTGGGACATGGTTTGGGCTGGTAGAATTTTACCGACGTTTCTGAAGATTCAGTATATTTCAATCAAATTACACGCCGTCCCGTCCCACAAGCTATTTAATCTCATATATAGCTACGCTGCAAAACTATAAAATTTGAGTTTAAGTAATATGATTATCGTAAAGTTAAAAGTAAAGCAGTCCCGTTACAGGCCTGGAGAGGTCCTGAGAGTTCCAGAAAGTTAAGGTCCCCATATTTCGTGACAAAGGCATAGGATGGTGGTAGGTTGTCAGCCCTACGCACCGGCCGCCTTTACCCCCAGGAAATACTCCTGGTAATCATTTCTGTTAGAGGCTGAGTCGACCCCAGGGCCATAGTGCGATCGGAAGGATTATGTCAATGAAAAATTCCATTACACCATCTGGAATCGAACCAGTGACCTTCCAATTTGTAGCACAGCACCTTAACCACTGTACTAACGCGGTCCCCCATATGATTATAGGCAGAATAAATTTGTGTGCGTATCATAAAGATTTATAAAACCTCTGATACTTTTACATCTCTCAGTCTGGATTCGTGTTGTATTGAAGATTTAAGTCTTAATGGATAAGACATAGTGTCTTGTAAACAGTTACCTATGTCCCAGAGAGCTTGCCTCACCGTGTTTAGGTTCCATGTAGTGAATAAAGTGGCAACATAGGTGACTACCAGTCAACATGGCGTCGTATCACAGAAGACTTAGTCTTCAACTACGCCGTTGTGAGAACCTCAGAGCTCAGTATATCCTTTTTTTATGTTACTTTTTTCGTGGTATTGTGCGATTTCTTTTGGATTGCTTAATACGTCATATGTTTCATATCGTGATTAGAAAACAAGTTAAATATTAAACTGGGACGGTGTAAATATCTGGTTTGCACCTTTACCTACCTGCGTGCTCTTCTTTTGAATTCTTTAGGTTTCTGTAACACTGCCTTGGTACATCCTTATATTTCTGGAAAATAATAATGACACACGAGTGTTGAAAAATGTAACTATGTAAATTATTTTGTGCTGATGTAAACAGAAAATAACAGGAAAATGTTTTGTTAAAAACAAAAACGAAAAATATACAAAATTAAAGTATAACCAGTGTTTTACACGAGACGTAGCGATTCATTCATAGAAAGGAAGAGAGACTGAGGGTGTATCAATACAAAGGGTTAAGAAAAATATATATGAACTTCAGAAGGAAAAATTAACATAATAATTGAGGAAACGCCATAATGAAGATCTTGAAAGTTTGTTTTCACTCTTAAGCTACTTTTCATAAGGTGAATAATTTCAGAGCAATGAGATTGTCGGGTTACATAGAATACGTGAAGTAAATTAGAAACAAATGCCTAATTTAGCCTGGAAACGCGAAGAAGAGTTGAACGAGAGGAATACAGTGTTAAAGTGGATTTTTAGAAAAAGGGCATGGAGGTTTATACTGAATGAACTTGGAAGAGGAAAAATTCGAATAACGACTTAAATTAACACATCAATGATACTTAGAGTTTCATAGTTGAGTAACTAATCAACTTTTTAAGCAACGCCCTGAACCGTATAGTCAATTAAGATTAGGCTTCTGATTTTTTAAGTTTTCCGCAACATTGATAATGATGATTCAAGTCTTCTGCACTGATACACTTAGTATGAACGTTGTTGATTTTCCCCAACTTTTCGAAGAAATGCTCGGGACTGTTCGTGTACCAAAACACCACGTTGTAGAAGCGTGAAGAGGGCGTGGAATTAAGGTGGATACCGGATGGAATTCATTGGTCATGTTCACACTCTGATGGATTTTACCAGAAAATTGCCTTCCTGAATTGGTTATTAAATTTGGTGGACCCTTGAAACATTCCAGATCTGAGGAAGATTAAAATTCCTGCTTCTCTGCCGAAAATCAGTCCCAGGCGTAGAAGCTGACATTCTCAAACCGAACCGTACATTTACGTATTGAGAAGAGACCGAAGTATTGCGATCAAATTCTTAGCAAGCCTGACATTTTTATTCAGGAGGTCTCAGCTTCAAATCTCGACTCCAAGACAGGCCGTACTGCCTAAGGTTGTCTGTGACTTTCCTCAGTCCCTCCAGGAATATCTGAAGATAGTACCACATATTAGAATCAACTGCTTCATCACAGATTCTTCCCAGTTCACTGCTGACTGTTAATCTAACCACTCGACGGTACATAGTTTGAGCTATTGTCGCGTCGTTAAGTACATACATACATACATACGAACATACACACATACATTCATACATACACACATACATACATACATACATACACACATACATACATACACACACATATACATACATACATACATATATACATGAAAGTGAGTAATCATTTTCGCGTTCCGGCAAGATTTACACCCCCATTCTCCAATGTCCATAGGCTTGCCTTGAATCGAAATCGGATCATTATACTCATTTCTCTTGGTATAGCAGATAAATTCCATAGTCCTTCGTGGTTCAATAAGCCGCAGGATATCAAGCGATTTAAAACATTTGTTACGTGGACCTGCCCCTTCACTGGTTTTTTCGAAGAATCCCTTGCGTGTGATACAACGGTGACCTTGTACTTGATGTATATCACTGGTTCAGTAAAAGAATGTTGTGCCTATCTGGAACAGCGAATTGACCTCGAGGCGCCAATCCTAATCTGAGAAGCAGGGGAACTCGCCTGCCGAATAATGAAAGTATAGTTGTGTTATCTGCGAGTGGGGTGGATGCCGCTGTATGGGTCCCTGGGGCACTTTCTGCCCCCTGCAGCTAAGTCACTGGGGAGGCAACGGAATGTTGGCGTGATGCAGAGACCTAGAAGTTCAAGGCCGATCCTTCGACAAACCTTGTGCCCACCCAGCTTCGGGTTATCGCTTTGTTGTTTGAAAGTGACTCTCGGGCAGAGCACTCAATTAGCCTCTAAGTGAGGCAGGCAGGGGCGGCACGTCCATAAGGGCTGCAGACCTCCCAGGAATTTTGAGAAAAATATTTAAATACATTTTTTGGGAGATATGTCCGTTACTTAAAGGAATATTAATGAAACCATTTTAAATTCAGATACTCGCGGCGGATTCTAAGCGCAACGGAAAACCAGCCATTTGTGCCCTACCCAGACGTTGCGCTTTCGGTCAGCGCAGCTAGGCCGGGTGGTGGGAAAAGAGCGGCAGCTGGGCCGCGCGCCGGGCTGCATGCGAGGGAGGGTTTAAAGGAGGACTTCGAATATCTGTTTCCATTTTCTAACGTTTAAAACGTTGGAATTTTGACAATTGTTTTGACCTAGCTGTTTTTCAAAGTTATATTTTTTTTAATTTTTAAGTACCAATCGCAGTTTTGAGATATACCAGAAGGACTTATAGACCAAAAATGTTTCGCAATTAACTCTCACAGAGAAAACTGGGTTTAAGAATTTAGGTCATGCAACACTTGGTTTAGTTACTTCCCAATCATCATCACGCAGAACACAAACTTGTGTGAGAAAATTTAACCCTGCTGTATTCGTTAATTGTAAGTGGCTGAGCGGCTCTGTTGCAAGAAACGCTCTATTCTGCCTTCTCATTGGTCATCTAACAAACCGCAGTCGCAGCCCTAATACGAACGCCCAATGGAGACAGGTCTTATGCGCCAATTACACATGTACAAACTGAATGCATTTCCTCTTAATTAAACAAACGACCGACTGACTGACTCTTTCGTCAACCGAATGACTGAAAAAGAGGCGCGTGACTGACATGACAGACTTTTGAATTTACCGAGTCTCATAACTGAAACTGCGTTCGCCAAGCAGCAAATGTTATGATCTACAAATTCACTGATTGACATCAAGCGACGGACTGGTTGACAAATCAACTGCACTACTGACTGACTGGCCGAACGGTCCTTTTAATATCGGTTTCTAGTGCGTAACTGTCTTGCGTCACGTGGTAGGATGTCACATCTCGGCTAGGAGGCAAAACAATCTCACGGGTTCTGTGGTGTTCTTCAAGTTCCTCAGATTAAACCACGCCATATAGTTTTCAGTTCACTATCCAATCATCCTGCTATTTGACGATGCACATTGCGTGCTACTGTCTCACACACTCCTTCACTCATCACCTAACCAACAGACAACTACAGAAGCAGATTTCATTGTGACACGATTCTTTTACGTGTATATACTTCAGTACCCACACAAAACAATTCAATCGCATTGAAGATGGGGATAGTACATTTTTCCGAAACGTAGGAATATTTAACCACTACTTGGAACATAAAACCAAAAGAAAATCACACAGTCTGATGAACAACCGCTGTGAAAGACTGAAAGCTTACAACTCTTCTGTTTGTGTTTTATAAATTTGCAGATTAAGTTGGCAATATGTTTGGGCTTTTTCTCTTCAGACCATTATCAGTTCCAAATCACAAGAATATGTACAAAAAAAAAAAGGTTATTTTACACAATGTTTTGTCTTTCATTTCGAGATCGCAGCCTTGTGCAGGCTTGTATAGTTCTGTGAGTGACTTTTAAAATTTAATTTGAGCCAAGTTTTTTCTGTCCTTTATTGTCTGCTACGAGTCAGTACAAAATTATGTAGCGTTTGTGTTTTGTCTGTGTCCTGTGTTCACCTGTAATTATTGTAGAACCAGTATTGTTGAAGGTCGAAAGCACACGGTAGGTAATCGAGCAACTCTTGCGACTCTCGATACAAACATTGTGCCATAACCCTCGTTGTTCAGTTGCAAAATTATTCTGCAAATTACGAAATTTTATACCAATATCCGAACTTTTGACGGAATGCTAGAATCGCTCACCAGGTTTAGCGTTAGGGAGGTGTAAGAACAGCCTTGTTATAGCAGTTCGTAGCTGTACCAAAGAATGGTTAACTGAAAACTGGGTTGTCCGATCTTAGCTGTGTGAATAGCTTACCAAAACGCATATCTACCCTGTTCATTTAACTGCAATTTTGTACGAAAGAAACTTAAATTTTGATTTTGATTGGCTTGCATTTATTTTCAAGAGAATGAAGTTAAAATAAGGTACAGTTTAAGCCCCTGTGCTCAGTCAAGCAACAAGGCATGTTGAATAGCCGTTTGGCGCCGGAATTATTTTTTTAATTTTAGCACACCCTGTATATAAAATGTGAATAACACAGGAATCAAATACGTTAGAATTATGAAACAAACCGCATTTTGAAGAGAAAAGAACTGAGAGTATATACCATGTTTAAAATATTCAGTACCTACATTTGTTGAATAAATATATAAAATGAAACGTTTAGAGGTTAGCGGTGCGGTACGACCCCTATAGGGGTCGTTAGGAGTCAAAGGGTTAATATGTGTCTCTGTGGGAGTGGAGATATATCTGAACGCATTCCCGTAGGGTGGGACCCAAAACCAAAATGGATGCCATGGTGAAGAGGAAAAGTTGTTAATCTATTCGTTATCCAGTTCAAATTATTGTACGATAGGAAAGTGTTTTGAATTGTCACCATTGTTCAAGTGTAAAGCATTTCTGACCGAAGTTTTCTTACATTAAATTCACTCCACCCTTTGCAATGCGAGCCTCAGTACAGTTACTGTCTTTTTCTTCAAGGAACTGCAAAAAAAGATAGTTACCACAATCAAGTATTTTAGATAGATTTCACCCAAAAAAAAAACTTCAAGAGCTCCAAACAGCGTGTTAACTACAGCGTGTGTTTAGCGGTGACAGACGGACTCGAGGAACGAAAAATTTTCCTTCGGTAATTCAGTCATTTCCAAGAGCGCAATGAGTCTTATTTTAGAGCTATGGTTCGGCTATCACGCAAATTGCTGCTTCGTGATTGTGGCCCTGCCTTGCTGCCTCTCGGAGGGGTACATACACGACTTCAAGGTCTCTTGAACAACTGTTGGACCGCCGAATTGTATCTGCTGTCTGTGGAGAGACTGCTGTGAATTTTATAGAGCATAACGTTAATTATTTACACGTGCTGGAATGGTATCTCAAATGATGCCAGGACAGTTTCCTGTCATAATATTTACAGTTTTTTATCCAGTAACTAGCTTGTATGTCTGAATCGGTGTAGTGATTAGGGTACGGGTTGGGCAACTTGGGAATCGTGGTTCGATCCGAGATATGGCAAATAAACTATTCTCCAAACCTTTCACACCAACTCGAGGCCCACCGACTCTCCTTTTCAGTCTTTTTCCGGGGATGAAGCGGCCGGATTGTGAAACTGACCACTCACCCCATCAAGTGCCAAGATTCAGAATTATTGAGGCTAGATATCCACTCCCCACACACCTTCATGGATTATGCAAGTGCCAGTACACCCGTAACCTATCCTGCCATTAAGATGAATGCTGTCGTCTGGAATGTGGTGTCGTATAATCTGGTAGACATATACCGATGTTTGAGAGGAAACTGCTGCCTCCATCTGACATGTGTGATTAATGTATTCCCAGTTAGAGGAGAATTAATTCAACAAAGTCTCTAGCTTGGGGCGTGTGTAAATTTAGCGAGCGTAGGCTGATAACACAAGTAGCGAGAGGGCGCGAAGTCGTCTGCGCGTAGATCAGTATGTCTCTGCAGTCAGAACGGTGGATGTGCTCGTATTCGTCTGCTTGCATTACGGCTGCAATCACGTGGCTTTTATGGGAGGGCCGTCATGTTGTAAAACTCACACTGAAACTTGTCTTTCAAAATGATGAAGACTTTGTGGATGTAATTCTGCTATACACAGAAATGGGGCTAAGGAATACACCATTTGTAATTCCAACAGATTTATGAGATATGCCTGAGTCATGGCGCATGGTTGATTGAAGACTTAGCACCACTCATTCTAAAACTCATCATTAGATGTAGATGAGAGATTAACTTAACCCCCGCCTGATTTAAATAAAATCAGTTACACTAAGAGGGCCGATACAGATAACTCAGTACAGTGGATAAATGACGTGCTGGAAGAACAAGGTAACTGGTATTCGATTTTCGGTAAGTACATTTATTTATTTCTTCTCGTTAGCAAAAATATCTTTTGTGAAACACACAGGAGCTTCTCTCCCCAGAGACAAGTTTGTTGTTGAGCTGGCCTCCCTCCTACAGCTTGTTTCGAGGTTAAGAAACTTCCTGCTGTGCCTCCTTGTCTTCAAGACGTGCTATTATTAAAAATATAGGAAACTTTATAGCCTTCAGCTTGTGCACCTTCGTCTCCACCCAAAACGAAATCTCTTCGATTTCTCCGATACATCTTTTGCCACACGTTGTGGTGCTACATATAAATCTGCCTAGAGACGTCACGACATTCCCGTTCATAACAGCTACCTAGGACAACGTACCACCACTTAACCCACAGATTAGGACATATTGATGCGATCAGCACGTCATTTCCCCTGCATACGCAAGTGTGTTCGAGTTGGTGTATGATACAATGCACAGAATGGAGCTTGGGTCAAAACAGCCATCATTCTTGCAGTCGCTGGCACGAATTTTGAAAGAATTTCTTTCGGTTTTGCTGTAGCAAATAGCATAACCTTGCACATTTCCCATTTCGATCCTAAGCAGCCTTCATTCAGAAGGGACCAGACATTAATCTAGAACAATTTTCTATTTTAAACCCATCAATATTGACTACAGTAGCTCCAGTTTGTGTTACATGCTTCGTGCCACCACCGAACATTAACATAAAATGAACATGGAAGTACATTAATGACATACGTAACTCAAATTTGGTTGGGTAGTAACTGTTTTAAAACTCATTCACTAACGGGAATGAGTGCCAGGAATATTTCCTTGAGGACAAAGGCGGCCGGTGCGTTAACACGTACATGTGCTGATTGTCATGAAATCTGGGAGCGTAAACCTTCTGGAACCCTCAGGGCCTGTCCAGGCCTGTACAGGGATTACTTGACCTATACCATTTGCGTTTTTAAACTCTTTTAAAGGGATGGATCCGTCCAGTTATTGAAGTTGTGGGGTGTAGAAAACAACTTAGTTTTTGTCAATTCTACTGCGTTTTCGCAGTCTTACAATTAACATATCGAATTGCTTATTTTCTGTGTCTTTTGTCCATCGCGTCTTATTTTAGCAAGAACGCGTTCCGGAAACAGGGTCTATTCTTGTCTGTTCCCGTCATCAGATTCCCCTGAGGGCGGGAAGATATCTCGTTCTCGAAACGTTGTCTTCCCACTTCATTAAGTGGCAATCGACATAAGTCCGAGCATAACTCCCCCCCCCCCATTGTTTACTACTTCATTAGACTTTGTTTATTTTAAACAGGTGACAAAGTTTTGCCACAATTACTTCAACTGAAGTTTAGAGTCAGCGGTAAGATTTGACTTGCCTCTTCGAAATTACACGCGTTCAAAAGGTTGACAGATGACGAGTGAATTCCACTTCTATTTTTCGACTTACATATTTCGGATTCCGTTTGTAAAAGAGTGAATATTTGCATTCTAAAGACTGTCGCAGTTTCTTGTCTTGATAGTAAACCTATTTTAGAACCTACTCAGCATAAAAACAAGAAACTAGACTGCGTTACTCTGAACAGTATTTGATTACGTTATACGTTGTATGTATTTCATTATTGGTTTATTCACTCATTCAGTCATTCATTCATTCATTCCGTAGTCTGTCTTATGAAAGATCCATAACCTCTTCCAAAGCGAGTTCTCCACAGAATGCGCTCTAGTACTTCCAGTTTCAATATCCAGTATCATCTCTTTCCTTAAAGTCATTCAATAGCTGCTTACTTGGTCTTCCTCTTCTTCCCGTCACATCTATCCTTCCCTCTATCTTTCGTTCAGTAACGTGTTTTAGAAGCCAGTTCCCATGCAAGTTGTGACCAATTCTGTTAGCCTTCCATCTTCGTGTTGTACGTACGATATTCCTTTCCTCCTCGACTCTATGTAATACTTCATTTTTCACACGGTCGGCCGATATGATCTTCGCCATACTTCTTAAGCACCATATTTCAAAACTTTCCAGTATTCTGGTCTACTTTTCGAAGTGTCCAATTTGCAGCACCATACAAAACCACACTCCAAATGCAGCACTTTACTAGTTTCTTCCTCAAATTTAAGTCCATTTTGCTGGCGAAAAGAGTCCTCTGCTTGTTTAATGCTCCTTGTGCCATGGAAATCCTGGATTTAATTTCGCTTGTTTGGTCGCAACAAATTTGATCAACAACTTATTAAAATAATTTTATAAAGTATTTAAATGTATTTTAAACACAAAATTATTTTAAGAATTGTGATATTTAATCCTCATAATAATACTTTTAATCACATATGTAGAGTTTCTACCATATATATTGAACCATAAACTGCGCATGGTAAAAAAATTAGGAGTTCCTGCAATTGACAAACAGCTTAGGCCGAAACATGTAGGGGCATTAGTTAACAAATAAAAACGTTGTGCAACAAGTTGGTTTTAAATGTTATACTTGTATCATTTGTTATCGTGTTACTCAAATACCTGAAACATTCCACAATCTCGGGCTGCTTTTGATCTACTATAATCTGTATGGGGGATGGTTGACTTGAGATTCTCAATACCTCAAATTTTTCCACATTCTTTTCCATTCCAAAATATCTGCCATTTTCAGTTAGTCTTTCAGTCGTACTCTGTAACGCCGTTTCTTCTATTCCAGAGGCACAATGTCATCTGCACACTTCACAGTGCAAATTATCTGTCCACCTGAAAGCTGCGCCCTTTTGGGATATTACGCAGCGTAGAAAGGTTACTTCAAACCTACGTTTCGGGACAAGCTATCAGTTCCGTCTTCAAGGGCCAATGGTCAAGCAGTCCAAGACGCATTCTTCTTGGATTGCTTGACCCTTGCAGATGGCGGAAGCCTGAAATCACGCATACTTGTCCTCATATTTTGAAGCCTCCAAACCCTTTATAAGCCTCCTTGGTAACGTACTCACTGTTAAAGTTACACAAAATCGGCCACAAACAACACTCGTGTCTAATTCCTCCTCAAGTCTTCCATCTTCTTGTCTCCCCTTGCGCCAGTCGTACATTAACGCTCTGATCCATGTACAATTTGATGATTAATTTTCTTTCGCGCCAATCGATACCAATTTCCTTTCCGATCTGAGTGTTACATTGTTGTTTAAGTATCAGTACAGTGAAGTTTAGATTCTTCGAGTCCTGACTGCTCGAGTTTACGTTTCGTCCGATCCGACGCGCTGTAGTCAAGGTCGTTCGTAAGTTGGGGGACAGAATTCAGTTGAAATGTGTGTCTCTGTGAACTCCTGTCTTTCAGGCGTTGCTGTATTTAGCCGTTTTTAGGCGAGTTCGCAAAATTGTGAAAGCGACTATTAGCTTCGTCACGTCTGGCTGACTGTCTGTCCGTCCATCCGCCCGCATAGAGCAACTTGGCTCCCACTGAACAGATTTTCATTAAATTTCAGGTACGAGTAATTTTTCTAAATTTGTCGAGAAAATTCAAGTTCCATTAAAATGTGACAAGAATACGAGGTACTTTACATGAAGACCAATATACATTTATGATCCTATCTCGCTCAGTTCTTCGTACGTAAGAATGAGAATTGTTGCAGTCAAAAATTTAGAGAATCAAAACACATTTTATGTTCAGGTCACATTTCTTTCTAAAATCTTGCCGTTTATGAGATAATGTGGAAATAATTATGTACCCGGACAGGCCACAGATGACAATACGGCGCATGCGCTTTGAATACGGGATACCTAAGGCTACATACACTCAGAATATGTAATACTTATTGCTTTTCCACGGAACCAAATGTTGCAAAAACGTACCTCAATATTACGTCATACACACATCCCTTGTCTTGTTGTGTGATTTAAATATATATTTATTTGAACATAATTTAATAATGAATGCTAAAAGCAACAGAAAAGATTTGAAATCCGTACAGTCCGAGATTTTCGGTAATTCGAGGCAAGCTCGGCCCCGTTTACTCGAATTATCGAGTCTCTGCTGTATTTAAGACGTTTTGTCAACCTGAACATAAAAAGAGAGTCATTTACCTTAGGTTTTATTCTTGTAGATTGTGTTTCGTCACTGGTTGTTTGTTACCCACCGTTTGGAGACTGGGTACTGGTCTCATGTTCAAGGGTCAAATGTCCAACATTGTATAATCGTCACTGGACTCTTGAAGATGAGAAACGTACACCAGGAGTGCACAAAACCTGTGCGCCAGGTCACCGTCGCGACTGAATTTTGAAAGTAGGTCTCAAATATCTGTGGATCCGCAGTATAGAACTTGCTTCTTTTCACTCTTCTCTCGCCTAGAATTTTGAAGTGGCTCGTTTGATATTGGAATGCTTTTGCACTCCTGTACTACGCTGTCTCGGAAACGCTGGGACAGCAGACAGGCGGTGATTGAGCCCAATGCCACAGAAGAAGGAAGAGCTAAAGTGAACTGCTTTGATAGCCTGTAAACTGACACGAAACGTTTAGTGCTTAATGTAAATTATGGGGTCAAATCCTGGTACTGGCCCAAAGGGTTATTATCAATGCCGACAGATAATAGCCACAAATCTTGGGAAACGCCGTCTGACAAGATATCGGTCAGCTCTGCCAGCAAATCCGACTTCCTCACGTCCTCGATCGTGATCCCTGGGCAATGCAACCTTAGTTGTAGCAGAGAGGAGCGGATGAAGGCGAGTCCTCGGCGCCTCAAAACCGAGACCTTCGGCTAAGGGAGCACACCCCTACAGAAAACGGGCATGTTTGGAGGTCCTGAGATTAGCTACCACCAAACTTACTCAGCGAGGGACTGGTTATCCATCCTGAGGACACCCTACCAAACTCAGAATCTCCAGAGGAAGCACAGGACTGATATTGAAGTTGTAGAAATGAAGTTACTGAGACCTCTGGCAGGCTATACACTTTATGACCACAAAACAAATGACTACATACGCCGCGAACTACGGATTACAGACATACTAGACAAGATAGATGAATACAGACGGAACTGGCTTTCACACTTGCAAAGAATACCACAAAACCGAATCCCTTTGAAATCATACCACTACAGACCACAAGGAAGGAGAACAATTGGAAG
>Ga0131853_10005322_pt1 | contig 23194 bp, 7 predicted proteins | sample TergutLab28metaG_FD_92764 | JGI IMG/M metagenome (GOLD analysis project Ga0131853, IMG submission 92764) | Labiotermes labralis P1 segment gut microbial communities from Petit-Saut dam, French Guiana - Lab288 P1 (version 2) (version 2) | ecosystem: Host-associated > Arthropoda: Insects >...
CTGGTACTCATTTCTGTTGGAGGCTGAGTCGACCCCAGGGCCATAGTGCGATCGGAAGGATTTTATGTCAATGAAAAATCCACAGACACCAGCTGGGATCGAACCAGCGACCTTCCGATTTGTGGCACAGCACCAAAAAGTTGGTTTTAATAAACAATATTAATAGTGGCATGCATTATATTTTTACAGCAGTGAGAAGTACCAACACAGCAGTCGGCATTGCAATACTGAAATTATCCATAAAATAAGTTCCATTATATGAAATCGAAATTTGCAAGTTTCCGTCAATGGCTATAACACACAGTGTTGCGTTAATGGAACGGATGTCAGTGGAAACCGTAGGAATGTGTCAAATTATCCCGTTCACATTTTACCGCACATTTCACAAATACCGATACGCAATATTAGCCAGGATATTTAAACAAAGGATGAAATAGATGCGTGGATGAGAACAGAAGGGACAGAAATGAGATGTTGATCTGTGAAAATAATAGATACAATTCAAACACAAAGACGATGTACAAGGTTCTGGCGCTTTCACATAATATGTATACATTCTCGGCTATCTTAACAGCCTGAAAAAATTTCACTGGAAAAGAGGGCTTTCATGGCCAATTAATTTAACCAGTAACAATAAAAGCTACTTAGGTCTTCATGTCAAGCGCCCGATTCCAACCACATTTGGATTTTCTCGATAGAGATTCATGTAAGTCACAAATATGAAATTTCACAGAAATCCGTCCAGTGGAAGCCCGCTGATACATTCGGACAGACGGAACGACTAACAATCAGATACCAATTCACTCGAAAAGAGCGCTTGTTCTGCAATTTAATGTTGCTGGCAAAAATGTGAATTTGTATCCCTGACAGACATAGTTTTAGAAGCTCATTTCAAACATACATTACACGCATTCCTAATTGTATACAGACATCATTTTTACCTGTTATTTGGCTCATATACAGAGGTGCTGATTAGTCCTTAGCCCGGCCAGGAAGGAAACAAGCTAATTTTTTTGTCGGAAAGGCGTGAATTTCCTTTGGTGCATTGCCTTGCAGGAAAAAAAATAACTTGGTGACAGCTCGCAACTCGATGTTGTTGAAATCGCGCGCGTCCCTCACATGCTTCCAAGCTTGTTTCCTTCATGGTGGGGCTAAGGACTTATCAGCACCCGGTAACACACTGTGCTTGGTCACATGATTCTCCTTCAACTGCCATTGGGGACGTACTGACAACTCCATTAGCGTTCCCCGCTTTTTCTTATGTTTGAACAATGTCTGCAGCGTCCCCATCATTCAGTCAAAATCCATTTCCGTGAATTCAGTTGCTGTATACTTTTGGGACTACTATTTCACGGGCTCTTATTTTCAACCTGCGTAGTGCTGTAGGCATGCGTAGTGTTCAGCAAGAAGGCCCCCCACCCCCCGTTTGAACTGAGATATGAAGCTTAATACCGCCCATACACCATAAACCAAATGTACTAGTACTTGGGAGGCTTTAGTCTTCCACAGCGGCTTGTGGATAATCTTATTTCCGGAATCGACCTCGTTTGCTCATGTTTCGGTAAGCATTCAGTCCGCATTTAATTACCCCGTCTCTTACTTATTACTGTCATCCCTTTTCCACACGCATTTAATTACTTTTCAGCTCGTTCTTCTAATTTACTCAACAACACGTAATTTTTGTAATTTAGCCATGTAATATTATTTAATGCTTCCATCGTCCTGGATGTAACTCCGTGTAGATTAATATGTTAATTACATGGTGTCACATCCCATACGACGGAAATATTGATTAACACGGCAGTAAGAACACCAGCCTCGTAGTAACATACTGTTCTTACTTTCCATTTTGTTCAGCTATTGCCAATAAAGTTCTCCATAAGAAACATCTCTTTCTCGGGTGAACAGACTTTGGGTTTCTGCATGGTACAGTGGTTAAAAATGAACCGGGCGAACGTAGTCGGGGGAGCGACTCGCTACGGGCTGGACGGCCCGGGGATCGAATCCCGGTGGTGGCGAGATTTTGCGCACCAGTCCAGACGGGCCTTGGGGCCCTCCTAGTCTCCTGCACAACGGGTATCGGGTGTCTCACCATGGCGGTAAAGCGGCCAGGGCGCGGCGTTAACCACCCACCCCCATCTAGCGCCGCGGTTAAAGAAAGTGTAGAACTATAATTCTACTTCCCCTCTGGGCATTCATGGCCTGTTCTAGGGTGAACTGTACTTTTGTAGTGGTTAAAATGTTCCGACGCAATTATACGAGCGACCCAAAATTATTTTTATACTTTCCAAATGTGCATATGTGACATTATTATTATTATTATTATTCATTAGCACCTTTGTGCAGGGTATTTCCAGTTACCTACCTGAAACGAACCATGTTTGAAGGTGTTGCATCTATTCTGTAGTTAATATTTACAGTACATGCAATCTTAACTTTATGTATCCCGTTGTGTTGGAGAATAAATAGACAGATTAACAACCATCAAAAACACAACTTTATAAAAATAAGTAGTTAACCTGCTACATGTTTCGATCCTCTAGGGGTCACCTTCAGGCGGATATTTGAAACATAAAAGGAAGTATACAGATCATGTGCGGAAGGGAGATCTCGCTTCTTACAGGTTTTTGTTACAAAGTCTGGTCTTTGCATATAATTTGATTTCAAAATTAAAATTGAAGATTTAAATTACAAGATTCAAATTAAATTGAAATTAAATTAGTGAAAACAGTCGTTGCAATCTTCAGTTTTTTATATTAGCTGTTGCTGGTGGTGGAATTTTGCTGGTAGATGTCATGTGATTTCATGGCGGGTGTATCGATGTTAAGGCTGTTCTTGTCACTCTACAGTGTGTGTCTTGTTCCAGTCGTAGTGCGTGGCATACATGTAATGTTATTTCCCACGTTTAATGGTTTGTAATTTCATATTAGTACTTTTCGAAGTACTGTGCAGTGCTCCATATGTCTAGTTTATTATTATTATTATTGTTATTATGTCTCTTGTCACAGGCCTTTTCTCCCTGGTACTTCTCTTGAATCGGCGGTGATTCCCACCGCTCAGGCTTCAAGCTTCACACTGCAGTACTTTCCGTATTATGTGTGATGTTCCAAGTATAGGTGTCTTTTGTAGTGAATCTATCGAATGTTTTCCTGGTACAGCTTCCAAATTTTTCCTTAAGCTTTTCGTTATTATTCCAGTGGCTCCAATTATTACTGGTATAATCGTACATTTCAGGTTCCACATTCGTTGTATCTCCATACATAAACTCTTGTATTTTAACATCTTTTCCGCTTCCTTTTGCACAACATTTCTGTCTGCGGGTATTGCCACATCTATTAGTGTGCATGTTTTCTCTTTTTTGTTTTTAAATATTATATCTGGCCTATTTGCTGTAACTTCTCTGCCTGTGTGTACCGTTTGATTCCACAACACTGTGACATCTCCCTCTTCATACACTGGCTTGGGCATGTGTGTACCATTATTATTATTATTATTATTATTATTAATATCGAGATCATATACTTCAGCAAATGATTTGCCGAGTTCAGTCCAAATTCCTTATCGTCGCCTGCTTTCAGTTGTTGAGACAGAAGCCGTAATATATATGAAACAATGTTTGGCTAGTGTTTATGATGTTTCTATTTGCAAACGCACATGCCTGGCTATAAAAATTTATCATTAAACCAGTATCAGATTGTAGTCAAAAATTTCTTTTGTCGCGTACTTCAAAACAGTTGCCATAACAACAGACGTACATTTTTTCGACTACCTGTTACCTCACATAAGTGGGGCGGGGTATCCTAGACTACGTGTAGGCGGCTACAATGTAGATCCTACCTCCAGAGTTCATACCTCCTCCACGTTCTACTTCCGATTGTAGAAATTTAGAAAGTTAAGCCTTGAATTTGCCTTCAGTAACATCGCATTTCGTGGAAATCAGTCTTTAGTCGTAAAACGGAAATGGGAGACACGCACGACACACACACACACACACACACACACACACACACAGAGTAGTGATCTCATAAGCCTATTTTCTTTCATAAGGAATGAAAGAAAGTAGACCATAAATGGAACGCTGCAGAATCCGAACAACTTCATACGTTTACAACAGGACGTACGATTTCAGAGGTGTGTGTGTGTGTGTGTGTGTGTGTGTCCACGCACGTGTATGAAAGAGGAAGGCTACGTCAAAACCGAACACAAGAGGTCACAAGATGTGAAGAACACCACAGTTCAAATATTTACCGTAAAATACTCCCGGAATAAGAAACACCGAATGCAATGGGATAAAACAAAAATGAATTATAAAGAAGTAAAGAGGTTCACGCAGAGTGAGGTGCATTTAGCTCCGCCCCAATTATGAGAGAAGAAGTAGCCGTACGAGTAACTCGAGAAGAGTTATAAAAAATTAGTACTCTTCCGTCCACACGATCGATTAGCAAAGTAGTCTGGTGCTCAGAAAGTTCCGCGTTCGATGCCAAACGTGGCCTTGAATACAACGACATATGTCAGTTAATGACAGCATATCTCAACCCTTGTTTTAGAATAAGACAGTCGCTATACAAAAGGAAATGTATACACGATGGCGCAGATGGTTGAGGCACGACGCTACAAGCCGGTAAGTTGAGGATTCGATTCACGATGGGGTCACTGGGATTTTTTTATTGACTTAATCCTTCCAGCCACACTAAAAGAAATGAGTACTACGTACATCTCCTGGGGGTAAAGGCGGCCGGTGTGTAGGGCTGACAACCTTACCACCTTAATGTGTCGATTGCCTAGAAATCCTGGTAGCCTCAGACTCCTGGAGCTCTAACAGCCTGTCCAGACCTGAAAGGGGATAGCTTTTTCTATACAAAAGGAATACATAAATTTTACCCGCTGTTTCATTTAATCGGAAGTTTGCATGAGGGCAGGAATGCGTGAGGGATCTGCAGAATTAGCTCCGACTGCTTCTGATACGTATAATACTTCACATTGCCACTATTCGTACCTGAACGCATTTCCATAACATAATTTAACAAAATTATGTTACATTTGTAATCAATATGTATAGCCTAATGTACACAGCCCAACACGATACGCTTCACGCGCTCCATTTGGACAAGATCTCTTCAGAACACAAATATCGTGACAGACGTTTGTATGCATACTGCCTGCAGAATACAAACGACTCTGAGCCTGTACATGAAGAGGCCCAGTGTCACATAGTTTCAGTATCACAACATTGTAATTTTATGCCTGTTAACTTCACGTATTTTGGTATTTTAATATTTCCAGTGAGGAAGAGGCCATACCTATGCGTGTTTTCAGGCTTCCGCCGCGAAGTAGATGCAACACCAAGAGTAGCGTGTTGGACTTCTATTCCTTCATCCTATAAAACTCCCTGAGGGTGGCACGCCGGTGCCGAAACACGTAGTAGTTTGGTACTTGTCATGAATTGTATTTTATTAAGGGCATTCGTTGGTTGATATATGGATAGTCAGAATAGGCACGGTACGAGTGACAACATTTACAGATGCAAATTAAAGAGGATATATGAGATACATTAATATAAGAGTACAATGGAGGAAACATTTTCTTTTGTGTACACAGACTAGGTTGCCTGTTCAGTTCGAGTTCACGCTGTCCTTATCTAATAACATTTCCTCTGACACATTAGGAGAGTTCCTTAGAAGGTCGATCTGCTCACGTCAAGAAATATTCCTACGAATGGTAACAGAATACAGAAAGAAAGAAAGAAATGAACCATACATCGGTCGGAATTCGATATCGCGATTCAAACTTTGGGTGGTCCAAGAACACATACAATCATTTGACAGAGCAACAAATGCTATAAAATTTTTACGTTTTGCTGACCGTGCATCTCAGTATATTTATCTCAGTATTTAACCAACTTGATGCACAAAATTTGTTTCATAATACGTTTTATTTCATGCCTCTACATGTTTCGAGCACATGTGTCCATCATCAGGGGGTCAAAATTGCATTACACAGCCTCTGCTATCATCACACCTATAGGTGGCCGTCTCTTGCACGGGTTGAGAGAGGACTATCTTGGTTAAATACTGAGATAAATGCTATCAACTTTAAGATAAATTAAAACATACAGTAGCTTAGTTCTCTCCACGGTTTGGGGCATCCAAAACACATGCGCTGTGTTTGTACAGCACACACAACATTGGGTGAAATTATTTAAAATTTTTAACCAAATATAAGTGGTTCAACGATAACAATATCATCATCAGTGTCATCACGTTGCGTACCACACACAACGCTTCAAACCTGTTCGTCTGCCTACCTAGCAGGTGTTAATATCTAGAAATTGCACGTAACACAGGGATAAAATCACTAACATTCTGAACATATTACAGATCAAATGGACTAAAAGTCACTCCAGTGGGATTCGAATTAAGAATTTTAGGAGTTAAAATGTTGTTTACAGCAAAGTTTCGGGCATATATCTACTTGATCCACTGTAACAAAACATACGAAACGTACTGAACTTCAAAAGTTGGTAAGTTGCTTTATTTATTCGCGACAGAAATTACATTTTTAAAAAACTAAAAGTTTGAAGGCAGCAATAAATTCTTATCGGACGAAAAATTAGGCGAATGTAGACTGAAAGGTAACCATGTACCGTTCCCTACATATACAAAATCAAACAACAGCATACAAACATAATCGCCATACTGACGCTTCTGATCAGCTAAAAAAGAAACACGAACGCATTTCTATTTCAAAATTTAAAGATACTTAATATATCATTCTAAATTTACGTAATTAAAATTTGAATTTAATGTTCTACTAGTAGTACAATTTCCTACACGCCGGTTGGAAATAATCACTGTACTATCATTTCTCGACTGTCAGAAGCTACATTTTGTACAAACAAAAAGTTCAATGCTTGATAATAAATTATTAGCATGCAGACTTAAGAACCCCGTCAGAGTCCTCAGTGTGAACAGTGTCACCAAAATGAACACACTGGGAACCCCTGGCACATAAAGAGTGCGATTTTCTGGTCTCCATAAAACATGATGGGTCGTAAATCTAAGGAAATAAAGCAACGACTCGGTTCCCGGCTGTGTTTATAATCTAGAAGGTAGCTCACAGAGGTTTACTTTATTTTAATGATGTTTTATCAACATATCTCTGACCACACATAACATTAATCATGATACTGATTGTTATGCATCATAACACGTCACATTACCTAGACTTTGTTGTGTACAGCTGTACAGATGTCGGCCAAAGATATTCGACTGTGCCGCAAGGATGTGCAACATGCTTGGGAAATTTTGATGTTTTGCAGACCGTGCATCTCAGTAAATTTATCTTAGTAATTAACCAACTTGATGTACAAAATTTTTGTTTTACAATAAGTTAATTTCATGCCTCTACATGTTTCGAGCACCATGTACTTATCATCAGGAGGTCAAAATTTTATTATACAGCCTCTGGTATCATCACACCTGTAGGTGTGATGATACCAGAGGCTGTAAATACAATTTTGACCTCCTGATGATGAGCATATAGTGCTCGAAACATGTAGAGGCATGAAATAAACTTATTGTAAAACAAAAATTTTGTGCATCAAGTTGGTTTATTACTAAGATAAATGCTTTGGAAAGTAAAAAAAGAAAAAAAAGTCATAAACATGATCTGTATAACGTACGAAACTCAAAGACGTTCTAATTTATCCGTTACGACAATGTCTGACAGAACAGCTGGCACAGATCTTGACTTATGTTCGGCACGCAGAGGGTTTACCGCATTGATTAAAACTTCGCAATCCAATGTATTTGCACTCATTGTAAAAAAAAAAACACGCACTTCAGCTCCAGGAAGTTAGACCTATTGCGCAACAGAATCGGTCGTCGGCTGGCGAGTGAAAACAAACATTAGCCAGTGTACACGCTCGGTCAGGCTCGGTCTGGTTCGGTTCGGTTCGGCGTGCAGTGTGAGTGCTTCCATTTCATAACGTTGGTTTGTTTTCCAAGCCGAATCGGTTCGGTTCGGCTCGGCTCGGCTGGGCTCGGCCTGCAATGTGAATGAGCCCTTAGGTTTCTCGTGGTTGCCCCGAGCTAATACCCACACTGGACACTTTTGCGTGCTATATAGGCTAATTTTACAATAAAAATTGCCTTCATATATTTCACGTGAATGACCGAATTTCTATCCAATTTCATGTCATGTCGACCAGAAGAATAAATTTCAGTGACTAATTTATTTTAATAAAATTATTAATTACTATTGTGTAATCCGTCTTTGTAATGAGTGAGATATGTTCTTGGACTCGTCTTACGAACTGCGTCTTACAGTTTTAGCCGCATGTGTTTCTAAACCATAAATCCCTGTCATGACTAGGATTAATTAACTGAGTCTGGGTTCCGTGCAAAGTAGGTCCGACGGTTTATTAAACTGCGATGGTTAAAGTGTTTCAAGGACTGTTCCTTGTAGGGAGAGAAATACGAATAAGACAATATGGCCAGGAAAATTAGTGCTCACGGTAGGAATTTGAAATGTATACCAAAGTTTCGTTGAAGGCCCTGAAGAGAAGAGACCATTAGGAAGACTTGGCTGTATATGTTCGGATATTATGAAAATGTAAATTTGTATCTAGTTTTTCAGTCAGTCTTTAATCTTCATCTGTTCATCTTCACATTCTGCCTCTCTCAATCTTCAAAAGAAAATTTATTTTTGTACGATTTAATTTACTATAACTAGCAATGCTTATTTGCAGTTCTTATACAAACCACATATTCAGCCCTCTTCTCCCTGCAGTCAACCGCACCTTTATACTTACATGCTTCCTCCCACCCGTATCATTGTTCTCGGCTTGCTTCTCCTTTTTCCACTTGACATCCGTATCGTATTGCCCTACTATTTTCCCCCGCTTTCCACCTCCACATACAATTTTATACACTTTGATTTTCCCCATATTAGTATCACCATTCGCGAAGTATGCAGCTTCAGAGCGTCGTCTATAGACATGTTTACACACTGAACTATTCTTTTATAATTTTCCAACTTCCATATTCACTTTTCTGACTTCATTCTCCGTTCAGGGCCTGGCTACGCCCTCCCACTTTCTGAGTATCGCTATATTTGTTGTATTATTCTTCTCACGAATCTCCATTTCCCCCGCCCTTCGATTGTTTTCGCTTCCTTTTATTTCTCTCTTACCTACCCTCTTCGTGTTTTCGTTCGCATAAAGAACATTCTATACTTTGCTGAAAATGAGTTTAATTTCGAAATGCTTAGATCTCTGTGGTTTTCGCAGCGGTGCTGATGAATAATCAACGTTTCAGCGATACGACGCTGTGTAAATTGTACATAGATACTTACCAAACAGCCCGTAAAGCATCACGCACCACAAAATTGGAACGTTGTAACCGGCCAGGGTACGTAGTTCTAGTCTCGGACTGGGCTTGAAGGAGTTGAGACGATAAATTTGTTCTCCGGCTATTAGCCAGTTTAAATTAAATCAAAACTGCACTATTCCAAGTCTGGAATGCGCCGAGGCGTTTAGCAGTTCAAAACTATAATCGCTCCCCGCATTTAAATCTTGCAAGCTTAAATCTTTTCTTTATTTCATTGACGGATGTCCGTATGAAGGTAAGTTGTTCTTTTGTTCGAAAATATATTTTGTGAAGGGTTGTCCTGCAGACTGTCTGTTTGCTTAACAAAGGAAGGGACATTTCAGAATTCGTGGCACTGTAATTTTTTGTTTCACTAAGAGGGGAGTAAAGAAACAAACGCGGTCAGTAGCACATCATATCCTAACAGCATTCGTCTTAGTCGACCTTTAAGTTTCCAAGATTGTAGGTGGTTTATTCGAATTGTGCAAACAGTTGCAGTAACTTTGTAAGTCAAAAAATAAACACGAACTGTGTGATCTCATAAAATAATAACGACGACTATCAGGTGGCTTCACATACCTCCGTCTATTCTTTTGGATTGGTTCTTGCTCACCGACGAGCATAAGCAATATCATAATCATGGGTCCGGCAGCTTAAGGCGGAAGGTTACAATGCGAAACCACAGTGGCCTTAATATTTACATTTATCACAGAATTATCAGCATATTCCATATGGATAAATTATTCAACGTAAATCATAAATGTGTCCAATGATGCATTTAAATTGAAAAACTCTGAATTACTGTTTGGGATGAATAAAATAATGTCTCAGAATTTTTTAAACTGTAATATTCCTTCCGTAATGTATTAAACTATGCTTTGTCAGCTGCAGAAGCTGTAATTAGCGTATTAGCTTTGTCAGAATAAGTTGATTTTAAGTATCTGTTATGTCTAGTATCCTGGCTCTTTCCAGAAAGCATCACTGTAGCCATGAAAAATGTTCACAGTGATAATCATTCGCCCGATTGCGACTTCTTCAATTACAGCAGCAATGGTAACTGATAGAGATCAATACGGTACCGCCCTCTACATTGAAAGGAAAGGTTTCAGTTAATTACAGTGCTCTTCATTACAGCCTACGCTATAACCTGGATTGTGCAAATACAATTTGTCCATGCCCATGAAACTGGCATTCTTCCCTTCTTCCTCTTAATTGTGTCTCTAGAAACAGAAAAGCCTACTTCAGTCTGCTCCTCCGAAGTGGATGGTTCAAATTCGTTCATTCGTAACGTAGTCTCTCATACGACAGGTCCGCAGCCTCTTCCGAAGCGAGTTCTCCACAGAGTGCGATCAAGTGCCTCTTCCTTCAAGTTCCAGTGCCTTTTCTTTTATAGATCCCTAAAATATTTACTATGATTTCATGGGCATTGGGTCGGATCGGAGATAACTATTTTTCAGCATCATAACTCAGTAGACTCTAATAATCTCAAGCCCTCTATCAGCATGGGAAAAACAACTTTAAATATTTGGACTTTCACAAAAGCCTAAAGTAGGATTCGAACTCACGTTCCCAGATCTACGAATGGCCCAACAACGCATCCCTAAAGTTAACCCTTATCCAGCTAACGTGGAGAATATGGTAAGCTCTAATAATGCCAGCAGATTGCAGATGGGATTTAACTCGGTGTTTAAAAGGTTAAATAAGTATGTGCTAAATTAATTCTCCTGGCAGTGTCACTCAATTTCTTCAGAGACTGCAATATTAAAAAAAATGTATAATTTTACCAAACTCAGTTTTCAGAAACCACGGAAATTGATAGCTTAATGATAAAAACCCGAAACTTAATTGCCTTGAGCATGCAAGAATAAAGAATTTTAGTGTCTGGTGCAAAAGAAATGCAGGTAGACGTACAATTGCTTCGTTGTAATAAGATTCAGAACGTGTATACATACATTCAGGCGCACGGTATTTCATCAAGTGTTAGAATTTTAAATAAAAACAAGATGTCTTAGGTCGAAAATCTGAAGTGCAGAGAAGTATGAAGGCTAAATAACGCACAAATGTTTAAAACATATAATAATTTGAATACTCGTACATGGGGAGGTGATACTTCAGAAAAAAAATGCTTTTGCTGTTGTCCGTATTATTACATTTACTTACTTAATTACTCCATGGAGCAGAGTCCTTCTTGAGAAACCAAACCGTTGCAGCTAGTCAAGAAATTCTGCCCATTTTAAGGAACCCGAAGGTTCATTACCGCATTAACAAGTGCCCACCACCTGTCCCTATCCTGAGCCAGATCGATCCAGTCCATACCCCCACATCCCACTTCCTGAAGATCCATCTTAATATTATCCTCCCATCTACGCCTGGGTCTCCCAAGTGGCCTCCTTCCCTCAGGTTTCCCCACCAAAACCCTGTATACGTCTCTTCTCTCCCCCATACGCGCTACACGTTCCGCCCATCTCATTCTTCTCGATTTTATCACCCAATCAAACTTGGTGAGTAGTACGTATTATTATTATTATTATTATTATTATTATTATGCAATATTTTAAAGGAGATATTTTACAGAAAATTTAACGCACAGTTCTTCACAAGCTATTCCTACCAACCCCAATAAACTGGAAATATCCTAAAAGTACTTACTATGATTATCAGAAGGATCTTGAAATAAAGTCATGTAAGTACACTGTCTCTAATTACACCTTCCCAAAAGCCCAGTTTACCTCGTTATCATCATCTGTTAAACAAAGCCCTTCTACAGTAAAATTTCCAGGGTAGTTCCATTATCCCAGGTTGCGTTTGCCACCACGAATGTCATTTATTAGCCCCTGACAAATTTTCTAATTTTCTCTAGAAACAGTCTCACGTACACTGAGGCCTCGGTACACAGACGGCTGTTCAGTTCGTACCATTAAACTAGACTCCGACGATATCCTTACAAAAGCTTACAACCATTCCCTATATTCTGATGGTCGGCCAGGATCCACCATTCATATTATACCGTGCTGTAATGAACACTTTTATTACAAAACGCTGATATGCCTTGGTGTAACAAACTGCAACAGTAAGTACGACTAAATATTAACATTGGGACTAGAAGACCAAAAGAGATGCTCTAGAATTCAGACTAATGTTTTAATAAATTCTGGGTGAAATTAATTGCAGAGAATCCGTAATGTTCTGCTAACGCTACAGGTACCAGGACAATAGTGTAGGCGTGCAGGTGGAGCCAACATCAGTGTAATGCCGACATTGTAGTACACTGTTTCCACACTCAGGGGATTTCAGCATAACTCACGTCAAACTAGCTATGGGACAAAAATTCGCTACAGGTAACGGTTAAATGAAGAAATCAATAATTTTTTTTCGTCGGTGTTCATAAAGAGCAATTCTTCGTGTAAAGATGAAACCCTCCGTATAAATTACAGAGATCATTATTAAATAACCGAGAAGTATTGTGCCATACTGGTATTACGTAGACGTCCCTCTTAAATCGCCATCTACCATGACCGGTATCAGTGATATTTCTTGCTCTTTCATCTGGCGAAAATATACAATAAGCCAGAAAGTTCTTTTTCACATTCCTCGTCGACTCACCAATCATGAAGCACATTCAACTTTATTTGATGCTATACAATCCCTGCAGTTTAAACAACATCGTTATTTTCAAATCCACACTTTAATTAACAACAACACACAGTTTAAATTTATTATCTTGGCACTTGTCTGGAGACACACATAAACAGAGTAAATAATAAGCCTTCTTAACAGTAGAACGGACGAGATTCAAACTCAGTACCTTCTAAAAAAAAAGTCTGGTAGTTACCTTTCCTTAAGTGCGATTTTAATGACGCCGTCAATTGCTGAGCACATATGGCGTTGCCTGTAGATGAAAGAGTGACTATAGAATATTGGCGAAAAGATTCTGATAGAAGAAAAGGGGAGAGCTGGGCGAGAAACAAATGTAAGTGCCAATTTCACGGCACCGTCCGCACCGCACACACGACCTACACAGCGGCTCTCAAGACCACCACCCATCCAAGAACTCGGTGCAGAAAACCGTATGCTGCAACTCAACATCTAATGCTCCTGATGATGGGCGTATGTACCCGAAACATGTCGAGCTAAGAATACATCAATAAAATAACCTACTTGCATCAAGTTGGCATTTCACTTCATTTCAAAATATCGTGTGTTTTCACTACGACTTCTGTCTGATACGTTTCTCATTCTAAGAAGAATTAAGCGAGATATGATGAAACGCATATTGGTATTCATGTAAAGTACCCGTTATTCTTGTCATTTTTTTAATGAAACTTGAAATTTCTTAACATATTTTCGAAAAATACTCAAATATCAAGTTTCATGAAAATCAGTCCAGTGGGAGCCGAGTTGTTCCATACGGGTAGACGGACAAATGGACAGACGCGACAAAGCTAAAAGTCACTTTTCGCAATTTTGCGAACGCCGCTAAAATCGTTAGGGACTGTATGATATCGTTACGACTAAATGCACTGCGTACAGTCCGGCTTAAAATGTAATAATGTTCCTGCTACACGAAACATTTCTCGCTTTTCAAGGAAAACAAAGGCCCATCACAGTTTGCACAACAGCCAGCCACTATTTTTTAGGCAAGGCATTCCCGTTGTGTTGTAAATATACTAGAAAATTTAAAAAAATATCAAACAAGTCTATAAACAACTTTGTTTGTAATTATTTTATTTAATTTCATCTTTTAATCTTAGAACAGATGCTTTGTGTTGTGTAAATTTTCGAAGCAGGGGAAGTGTTTGGGACATAATTTTGGTAAATTTTAGGATAGTGTTGTTTCGAGGGCATTTTTTATTAAAATATATATTGGCATTGCAATTGTATAATTTCCTATTCACGTTTCGATATTGGTGGATGTATATGCGACTGGCGTCTATACACAACTTTGTTTGGTTAATTACAAACAAAGTTGTGTATAGGCTTGATTTAAATATACTTGTTTACTAGCCAGACACTGCATTCTACATTGTGCCACATGAATTCTGTTCTTCTTGAAAATAAAATTCAATATTACATTGCTATCCGTGTTTCCTCTAGCTTGTCCGACGTAAATTCCGCATACATCTAGAGTCTTTCTTTGCGTGCTACATGACCCGTCTACCGTAACCCAGCAATGTCAAATGCAGAGGACAGATTATGGAGCTGCTCATTGTGCAGTTTTTCCCAACCTCTATCACTTTCATTTCATTATATCCAAATAAAAAAAAAGTAAAGTGTTCCCGTTACAGGCCCGGTGTGGCTCAGAGGGTGGGTAGAGGTATAGCTCTACTCTTCCATGACCGCGGTACTAAAAGGGGGTTAGTGGTCAGCAGCACGCCCCGGCTGCACTTTACCCCCGGGAAAGACCCGGTACCCACTTTACAGGAGGCTGGGTGGGCCCCAGGGCCGGTCTGGACGGGCGGAAAATCTCGTCCCCACCGGGATTCGATCCCGAACCGTCCAGCCCGTAGCTCAGTCGCTATACCGGCTGAGCTACCTGGCCCACATTATATCCAACTATTCTACTTAAAACAATCCTCTCTGAAACCCTCAATATATGTTCTTTCCTTTGAGTAAGCAAATTTAACACACATATAAAACAGAGGGTTAATTTCAGTTTCATGTATTCTACTCTTCCCTTTTTCGAGAATGCAGGAGATTCGACACTCAGCTAATTTAACGTGTCAGAAGAAGGGATGCAACGGTTGTCGGTTAATTACAGAATGTTCAATCACTTCAACAGCACCACAATTCGTGGTGTGTTCAGGGGCAATAATGGGTTGAGGGCATTTAGGAAAGCTTCATCGAAAGCGTTTTGTGGTCCGGGGGCCTGATATTGCAGCACAAACGCTCTATCCACAATTGGCTGGTCACAGTTCTGCCAGTCATTTGCCTCCTATTGCTCCGTTATCATCCTGCTTCCCGCACTCACTAACTTGTTACTTTATTTCAACAGCAGGAGTCGCATCTTCCTTCTTAGTATTTACTGCATGAGAGATTAAAAAGAAGGGGTTCTAAGGTATAGATATAAGGGGAAGAAAGGTGCAAATTACAAAATCTTAAAACAGAAGAATCTAGTAATCAAATACCTAATGCTCTGTGACAGAACTCAGGTTTTAAGCGACTGACATCAGAACCTCGTAAACAGATCGAATTTGAATCAGCCCACATTAACTACACCGGTTTCTTTGACTAATTTTACAATTCCCTTCATATTTATTCAGTCTCACAAGCAGTCAATGTTATTTCACCTCTCAAAATATTTATTTTCTTTTGTGTATATCCAATTAAAACTAAAGGTCTTTACACAAAACATTATTAAACAGTATTATAATTATAGTAAGACAAGGCAATTAGGATTCAACTAATTGAAGACTCTAGTCGTCCGGAATGTGGTGCTGTAACGTTACGCGCGTAGTTGCGAGAAGACTGCTTGATCCTGAAGATAAAGACACTATGAGTTTCTAAACGTCGGAAAATGGGTCGACTACACATCGTCACGTCTCAGAAGACATGAATCTTCACATGTACTCTGTCATTACTTCCCCTGTTATGGGAACGAGTGGCTTTTCACTTTGAATTACGAGATAGAACTCATATAGCTTATTGTCGCCTAAATCATTGTTTCTCAAATTGCTGTAAGCGTAATACTAACGGAAAACTAACCATTGTTGACTGGTATGCTGCCTTAATTTTAAAAAACTCGAAAAATGTAGGAGAATACATATTTTGAAAAGTAAATAGAATATTCATTCATTCATTCATTCATTCATAACGTTGCCTATCTTGCGATAGGTAAACAACCTCTTTCAAAACGAGTTCTCCAAAGAGTGCCAGCTAGTGCTTCTCTTTCAAATTCTAGTATCTTCTCTTTTCTTTAAGGTCATCCAGTAGATGCGTAAGTCTTCTTCATCGTCTTCCCGTCAATTCTATTTTTCCTTCAATAATGAGTTTTAGACGGCAGTTTCCACGACACGACGTGACCAATCCAGTTAGCCTTCCTTCGTTGTATTGTATATTTCCTAGAGAACGTTCCTTTCTTCCTTGGCTTTACGCTATACTTACTCCTTTTTTACACGATCGGTGCAACTGATCGTCTCTATCCTTTACCAGCAACACATTTCATAACTTTCAAGGATTTCTGATTTATTTTCCGAAGTGTATCAATTTCAGTTCCTTACAAAGCTATGCACCAAATGTACCATTTCAGTAGTTTCTTCCTTAAATTTAAGTCCAATTGGCTGGTAAAAAGGATCTTCTGCCATGGAAATCCTGTATTTAATTTCACGTCTACACCTTGCATAATTTTTTCAAGCTACATACATAATTAAAATATTCCATACTGTCCAGTTGCTTTGATAGAACATAATATGTACTGGGGATAGCAGTCTTGAGCTTCTCATAACCTCAGGAATTTCCACGTTCATTTCCATTCCGCAACGCCTTACAACGTCAAACCACATACATTTGCTAATATGCAGCATTGCAGGCGACATTATCAAACTCATCCCCGCTGTTAGCCAGTCTGTCCAATTTCAGATTTTCTATTTAAATACAAAAAAATTTAGCGGCACATTGAAAATGTTAATTTCATTCACTCGCACACCAGCTAAAAAGTTGCTGAAACCCCGGTCTCCGCACAGGGAGCGAGGATACATAGTCAATTAATATTTCATGAAATTTGTTCCTATATTTATTGAAATTCGAAGAGCTGAAGGTAAACTTAAATTCAGAATAACAAGAATTCTCTCTAGCGTGTGTCAAAAGAATACTGGAAGTTAAGTTTACAAGACTGTGTTGATAACATAATATTTCTCCAGGCCTGAGGCTTGCTTAATAAACAAACGTAAGTTATATTTTGCCTGGGAATAAAGGCATATTTCATTGCATTCCTTTTAACTTTGAAAAAAAAGTTGAAAAATATTAACATGCGAAGATGAAAGAAAAACTAGTTGTCAAAGTGGAAAAATATTTAATTCTTGTTCTCTTTTCTTCGAGTAATACATAACGAAGCAGCAAAGCAAACTTAATGCTAATCGTCAAATCAGACACACGATCCCGACAATAATTTGTCACGTGTCTTACATGAATAAATGTGGAACATAACGCTTGCAGTGGAAACCGGCCACACTGATATGTTTATATTGTGTTAAAGTACTGTTAACAGTTTAGGTAAAGTTCCGAAGACAAATTACGCATTATGTATTTAATTCCTCTATAAGCGACAGCAATATATCTTTTAACTTCGACCTTGTAAGACAGAAAGCTGTGTAATTTTCTAAACAAGAATAACTGTAGCACAGAGAGTGTTTGTTTCCACTAATTTCATTTGAGTTACTTATATAGATGTGCTACTCAAAACCAAAAGCTTTGTACAGTTACTTCGTTTCGGTTCGCCCATCGTGTATTCTCAATAACCTAAACGCTTAACAAATTCATCTGCATTGTTCTAAATCGTCAGAAAATATTACGAGATTTTAAGTGCATCCCGTAAAATGCCAAGCTCGTGATTTAAGTACGAACTGTACACTAAGTAATAATGAATTAGTTTCCAAGCAAACGGTAAATTTGCTTTCCATTTACCTTCCACAGTATTTATGGCCTGAATCTTGTTCTTCTACGTATTAAAATATAACACCACAGTATTTCTAAGAAACTTTAATAAGAAATTTAATAAATCTACGATTTATCATTTTAAAATTTGTAATGCTTTTTATTCAAACTGATACCTTGCCACGTAATGGGAGAGGATAATATTCAGATAGTACAATCGGTACAATAATTAGTACTTCAATCACAATAATTGTAAACTATTAAGTGTCCACATTTACCACAAAATCTAAATTGGTATGACTGTTTAAAATGTGGGCCAATATTTCTTTAATATTCTACAGCTCAAGGTCCGGCGTGTCACATACCAGTTGTCTGAAATACCTAATACCTTTCTATATTTTATCTAAATCGCTGACATTTACGTATTTTAGAGTGCATAGACCTCCGTTTCACATATTAGGGCAACATTTCAAAGGAAATTCTAAGTACACTGTACCTCAGAAAAATATAAATATTTTAATTTGTAATAATAAATTTTCTAGCAAACAGAGGTAAATATTTCCTCTGTACCATGTATCTTGTACAAGATCAGAAAACCTATTTTCAGGCCTTCGCTCAAGGATATAGGGTTTAGATGTATACGTAATTTTGGGTTCCTTTAAAAACGTAACAAATAACTGTAGGTGCCTCACTTTCTTCACGTGTTGTTAAATGACATTTTACACATGTAAATTGAAAGGAAGATTGTAATTGCATGAAACGTTCATTGGCTTTACTATCTGAAGTAAGCAAATTATGAACAACGGAACAGGCCCACAAAGAATTTGGTAAAAATATTAGATTAAAAATTCCGTAAGAAACTTCACACATATATGTAGAAAATTACACAGCCGTACGAGGATTAAACAATCGAAATTATTTTTAAGTGGTTCATAAAACAAATACACAAGAGAACAAAGTTTTCACAGCAATAGTTCGCTATACTGTATAGTTACGAGATTTTAAGGAGATAAGGTCGTTATACATCCTATACACAGCAAGCAAGCCTACGTCTCATAAATGATTTCAGTACTACACATGTATTTTAATAGTTTATATGGCTGACGATAAGACAAAAATAAAACTATTTCAAAAATAAACACAAGTAGGTAACACACAATAATAATTCTTCAAAAGAAGTTGCTTACTTCAAATTGCATGTTTTAACGACATATGTTGGATAAAATCATATCGGTGTTAACATTCAAATTGTAAGAAATATGTACCTTCCTGGATACCAGTCGTCTCGTGCTCGCGTAACTATGCAGGTCACCACTTCTAATTTGTATGTCACGTCTTTTGAGAAAGCTGTGTGGAAGCTACTTTATATATGCAAAAAGAGGAACCCAATCTTGAGTGGTGACTTTTCGTCCATTTATCGGTTAAGAATTTAGATACTTTTTAGGAGCTAAACATCGGAAAATCGATTGTCACTAAGCCGACAGCAATTCAAACTCAGTTTCCTATTGGCCATTTTAGTATTTAGCCGTGGAAAATGTTTCGTTAACCCCCTTCAGCTTAAGCTTCCATATTCACCAGAATGAAGACGATCTGCGTAGGGGATTTGGAGTATTAAAAAGTTCTCTCCAGTTAAATAGCGTAGCGCAGTGATTTTCCACGCCGTATTAAATTATTCAACTCCATTACTTGAACTCCAACGTGCGATGTCGTTTAAACAACACGCGCTATTGAAAATTGCTGAAGCATTTTTCTACTGAATTTCTCCTGTAAGCAATTTTTAGCTCTGGGTTTAGCAGAATATTCTAAGACAAGTTAAAAAAAGCTTACACATTTCAAATAGGTATTTATAGGGAAAGTACTCCCGATGCAAGCCAAATAGGCACACTGGGGACTAGTACTAATCAGCATTGGTCAGCTTGATGCCCAGGCCGCTCTAACCCGGGAAGGAATAATACCCGTTATCCACTAAACAGCAAGCTGGGTGGGTAAAAAAACATTCCGGAAATTTTAGAGACAAGCTAGGTCTTTTTACCGCTGCAGGGAATTTACCCAGCACGTAGCCTAGTCATTACACCGGCTACACAGATCTTTTATGGCTCAAAAGACACTAGTGGACAGGGAATCCTCATTATGGAGGCTTCATGATCATACTCAGACACACCACATTCGGTAGGACTCCTCTGGACGAGTCATCAGCCCAACACAGAGACCTCTGCCTAACAGCCCGCAACAAACATAAGGGACAGACATCCATACCCCGTCGGTATTCGTAACCGCAATCCCGACAAGCAAGCGTCCGCAGACCTACGCCTGAGACTTCGCGATCACTGGGATCGAGCCAATTCCACTGATATCAGAACAAAATTTGATAAGCAGGTACCAGATTTTCCTTTCCTGTAGCATATGGAGTAAAAGGCATACTGCGTAACATAACCGTAATATACTGCACTTAGACACAGTGCAAAAAGTCTCATGATAGAGAACAAAGTAAATCTAATCGATTACAATTAAACAAAATATCAACACCATAAAAGAGTTCTTACCAAACACAAAAGTAACAAATCAACGAAATACATACAAAACCTACAACTTCACACACCCGATGATAATACCTAGCCCAAATTGTTCGGTAGCATTAAAGAATTTGATGATTGTTACTAAAGGAAAACCACAGATACCAGAATGCTTCTCCATTCGTGCCCCACCTGTCTCAGCCTTTTTTTATGTGGTAACTTTTGGTGCAGCTTCATACAGTTGATGACTTTGTCCTGTCTGTAGAGGAAATACAAATCTTCGTGCACATTCCTTCAGGTATGACACGTACCATGAAACGAGGAAAGAGATTCCAAAGTGAAACATGTTCGCAGTAACAGCTGTCACCAAGAATGACATGCAATGTTCACGGCTTACGTTTAATGGGGTAGGAAATTTTGAAGAGCTCGGAATTGCAATAAAGTCGAAATTAAAATTCGACGTGCTACGTTTCTCGATTTTCATAATATGAGTGTTCCCATCACGTGTCTACGTCTTGAAACAATTTTTTTTTGAAGCTACAAAGAGAGGGAAGTGTTAATAATCCTACCTGTCTACTATTTTGCAAAGCACATGTAGTCGGAATAGTGACGTGGCTATGGAAGGACGACACAGCAATCACGAGTCTATCCCAGGAAAGGGAAAGTTAAGTTTTCTGTTCTCCAATTCCAGGATGACTCTGGGGTTGACAAGTTGCCCCTTTAACGCGTATCGGGGGCTTATCCCCGCAAGTAAAACTGCAGATACGTGAAGATGACCACCTACTTCCATCTACTGCAAAGGTTAAGAACGAGTTGATGTATTATTCCACTCCCCACAAGCTTTGATGGCATGCGGAGGGATAACAAACTAGATCAATTCAGAATACCGTTTTATGGAGCGCAGGATGCTGTAATAGGTTTATTATAATATGTATAAGGTCAAACAAAAATGTTTAACTTTTTAGGAAAAGAACATTATCGCTAGTCATTATATTCCGCAATTGTTCCTTCCCTTTTTATCGAAAAATACCACATTTTAACTTTTGCCTACTATCAAGACAATTCACTAAATAGTGGATCTTAATGTGGCTTTTGGGGTTATAAAACAACAGTAGAAGTAAATGCCTTGGGCACACCAGCGCCTCATTTTATACGATACATGACAGATGCGTCTACATCTTAATAACTAAAAATTTTAATTTTGGTTTCCATTATTTAATTACACAAACCAACACATGCACACACACACACACACACACACACACACACACACACATATATATATATATATATATATATATATATATATATATTATTTAAGAAGTCTAAAATTTACATTAAAATATTTAAAACGCTCCTACACGTTTCGATCACACGATCATCCTCAGAGAGCATATATTGTTCCTTGCTAAAGTTATAATTCACTGAATGTTTTAAATTATAACTTAAGCAAGGAACTATATATGCTCTATGAGGATGATCGTGTGATCGAAACATGCAGGATGGTTTGAAATGTTTTAATGTAAATTTTAGACTTCTTAAATAGTGTGTATATATATATATATATATGTGTGTGTGTGTGTGTGTGTGTGTGTGTGTGTGCGCATGTGTTGGTGTGTGTAATTAAATAATCTACATAATGCAAGCTGAAACGATAAAAATAACTAATTTCCATTGTTGAATAGCCAGAAATATTTAGGTTTAAATTTGTAAATACTCGAGGGCTGTAAAAAAGTAATTGAAAGCATTTTCTTGTCAAACGCTTCCCAACTCCGAAAGGGCATTGCTTTTTTTTTAAGGTTCTCAGGTTTCGTTCACCCTTTCTCCTGACAAGGGTAGCACGCAGATGAAGATGAGCATGGGTCGTTGCTGGAATGGCACTGACACGAAAAATTCGAAGTAATACTCACAGTTCCGATGTGTGAACCACCAAGCTCTTACAGAATGGGATCGAAACCGGGCCTCCTAGGTAGAAGACCGAGAACTAAAGCCTGAGCCAAAACACCACAATAAATAGTAACATGCGCCTAAATGAAACACAAATCGACAGTTCCTACACCACAGACAACGCTGTTACCACTAGAGAGGACAGTCAGTTAATTCTATACTCGGAACACACCTGTTGATTGTAATAACGTAAAACACATACATACGCTCTGTGGTGAAACTGTAGAGTCTTCGGATGTAACGGCAGCTGGTGCATATAGTTACCACAGGGCTTTAAATGGTGAAAGATTAACTTCCAGGGCAATTCTCAAGCTCTGAATGAAATAAGACCGAAACGGTCAGGCATTTTAAGCGAGGTATCTCAAGTTAGGCATAGACTCGGACAAGATCGGAGATGAAACTACCACAGAACTGGTCTGTAACTTATACATACTTCATCTTCATTAGACATATGTCAGGTCTTCAAGCGTGTTCCTATTCAAAATCGCTTATCAAAAAGTGGATATTTGTAACATTTCATGGGCTCCTCAGAATAGACAAATATCTTAATTCACCTGCCCACTCAGGAAAAAACACGTATAAAGCCAGTTTTAAGTTCATGTGACCGTGCATCATGAAACGTAGGGTGAAGAGAGATAAACCAACAAGAACACCACATGCAGTAATACACGGTCTTGTTCTCCTGATGATGGGCATAATGATGCCCGAAACATGTTGAGATAGAAGTTTGATAATAAACATCGGATTAGTTGCATCTTGTTGGTTTATCTCTCTTCA
>Ga0131853_10005323_pt1 | contig 23192 bp, 21 predicted proteins | sample TergutLab28metaG_FD_92764 | JGI IMG/M metagenome (GOLD analysis project Ga0131853, IMG submission 92764) | Labiotermes labralis P1 segment gut microbial communities from Petit-Saut dam, French Guiana - Lab288 P1 (version 2) (version 2) | ecosystem: Host-associated > Arthropoda: Insects >...
AGCTCGGCGGCGTCCGCGCACGCCACCTCGCCGAACTCCTCGCCGAAGCGCTGGACGCACCGGCTGCGCGGGACGGACGGCAACGGCCCCAGGAGAACGGCACCGCAGGCACCGAAGGACACGCCGGGGAGGAGGACGGCCGGTAAGGGGCGCGGCACAAGGCCGCAGGCCCTTACAAGCCAAGGAAAGCGGGTGGGGCCCAAGGGCCCCACCCGGTAGGTCGGTTCGGCGCGTGCGTCAGCGTGCGACCCCGTCGTAGCCCTCGACGTCCTGCGGGCCGCGCGGACCCGGGCCGACGTACCGTGCCGACGGCCTGACCAGGCGCCCGGTCCGCTTCTGCTCCAGGATGTGCGCCGACCAGCCCGCGGTGCGGGCGCAGGTGAACATCGCGGTGAACATGTGCGCCGGCACCTGGGCGAAGTCCAGCATGATCGCGGCCCAGAACTCGACGTTCGTGGCCAGCACGCGGTCGGGCCGGCGGGCGTGCAGCTCGGCCAGCGCCGCCTTCTCCAGCGCCTCGGCCACCTCGTAGCGCGGTGCGCCCAGCTCGCGCGCGGTGCGCCGCAGCACCCGGGCGCGCGGGTCCTCGGCCCGGTAGACGCGGTGCCCGAAGCCCATCAGTCGCTCACCGCGGTCCAGCGCCGCCTTCACATAGCCCTCGGCGTCGCCGGTGCGCTCGATCTCCTCGATCATGCCCAGGACACGCGACGGGGCACCGCCGTGCAGCGGCCCCGACATCGCGCCGACCGCGCCGGACAGCGCGGCGGCCACGTCCGCACCGGTCGAGGCGATGACCCGCGCGGTGAACGTGGACGCGTTCATGCCGTGCTCGGCGGCCGACGTCCAGTAGGCGTCGACGGCCGCGATGTGCTTGGGGTCGGGCTCGCCGCGCCAGCGGATCATGAAGCGCTCGGTGATCGTCTGGGCCTTGTCGATCTCGCGCTGTGGCACCATCGGCAGCCCCTGGCCGCGCGCGGACTGGGCGACGTACGACAGCGCCATCACCGCCGCCCGGGCGAGGCCGTCCCTGGCCTCGGCCTCGTCGATGTCCAGCAGCGGTTTGAGGCCCCAGACCGGGGCGAGCATGGCCAACGCCGACTGGACGTCGACGCGGATGTCCCCGGAGTGCACCGGGATCGGGAACGGCTCGGCGGGCGGCAGCCCGGGATTGAACTTCCCGTCGACCAGCAGGCCCCACACGTTCCCGAAGCTCACCTTCCCGACGAGTTCCTCGATGTCGACCCCGCGGTAGCGAAGCGAGCCGCCCTCCTTGTCCGGCTCGGCGATCTCGGTCTCGAACGCGACGACTCCTTCGAGTCCCGGCACGAAGTCGGACATGGGGCGGCTCCTCTGGGCTGTCGTGATCTCGACGATCCCTGTGGGTTGGGTGCTGTCTCCGGTCCCGGGCCGCCTGTCGGGCGGTCGCCCCCGATCCCGCGGGAGGGGCCGGACCGCCCATTGTCTCGACAGGGGGACACCACGGTAAGGGTGAGTTGCCGCACATCCCCGGGCCCTTGCGCGGCCCGGCAGCCCGTTCCTGCAAGATGTGCGGGTGCGAGAACCACAAGAGGTGCGCGACGACGACCCCGCGACCATGCGCCAGCAGTACCGCGCCGCCGGGCTGATCGAGGACGACCTGGCCGGCGACCCGTACGAGCAGTTCGCCCGCTGGTTCGCCGACGCCGTCCGCGCCACGGGCAGCGGCGCCCTCACCGAGCCCAACGCCATGGTGGTCTCCACCGTCGGCGCCGACGGGGCCCCCAGCTCCCGCACCGTGCTGCTCAAGGGATACGACCAGCGCGGATTCGTGTTCTTCAGCAACTACGGGTCGCGCAAGGGAACGGAAATCGCGGCCAACCCGCACGTGTCGCTGCTGTTCCCGTGGCACCCGATCGCCCGCCAGGTGATCGTCTCGGGGCAGGCGCACCGCGTGCCCGAGGAGGAGACCGCGGCCTACTTCCACAGCAGGCCGCACGGCTCCCAGCTCGGCGCGTGGTCGAGCCGCCAGTCCAGTGTCGTCGCCTCCCGCGCCGAGCTGGAGGAGCGCTACGCCGAGGTCGCCGCACGGTGGCCCGAGGGCACCCAGGTGCCGGTGCCGCCCTACTGGGGCGGTTTCCGGGTCGAGCCGGCCGCCGTCGAGTTCTGGCAGGGGCGGGAGAACCGGCTGCACGACCGGCTGCGGTACATGCGGGGGAAGGGCGGCACCTGGACGGTCGAGCGTCTCGCGCCCTGATACAGAGCGGCGGTCGGTGGGCCGCGGGAAACCTCGCGTCCTTGGAGCGGGAAAAGGAACGACCCGCGGGCTGCTCCCCGGAGCCGGGTGGCTCCGGGCACCGGCCGGACAATTCCGACGAGCCCGCGGGTCGGGTGAACTGCGTGGGATTGGCGCGCAACGCGCACGCCGGGTGCGCGGTGCTAGCCCGCAGTCACCTCACGTGTCCGAGTGCAACTCATGCTTCAGACCACCTCCCTTCGTGTGTGCTGCAACCCTAAGAAGAGATGCGGAATCAGACAAGGGATTTATGTGAACCAGGTGTGATGTGGCCCACACAAGAGTTGAATAGTGAGACGTGCAGCCTTCCGACGCGCAACCCAAAAGCGACGAGCAACTGCTCGCGGCACTGCTCGACGGGATGGAAGCGGGCCTGTGCGCTTTCGACCGCGACGGCGTGATCACCCACTGGAACGCCGAGGCCGCCCGGATACTCGGCTGGAGCGCCGGTGACGCGATCGGCAGGCACGGCTTCGGCGGCTGGGCGGCCCGCAGCGCCGACGCCAAGGAGGCGGAACGCCGCCTGCTGGCGGTGATGGACGCCCCCGGACGCCAGGTCAACGAGTTCGCGCTGCTGACCAAGGACGGCCGCCGGGTCCTCGTACGGACCCAGTCCGCGGCCGTGGCCGGCGACGACGGACGGCCCACCGGCGTCTACTGCGCCTTCTCCGAGGTGCACGCCCAGATCGACCTGGAGCGCTCCATCGCCCTCAGCGAGGCGCTCTTCTCGGACGCCACCTGGGGCGTCGTCCTCATCGACGCGGACCTGCGTCCCGCCGTCGCCAATTCCCGGGCCGGCCAGATGCTCGGCACCGGCCGCGACGCGCTCCTGGGCCGCCCCCTCGGCGACCTGCTCGACCTGGGCGCGGAGGAGCTGGAGAGCGCCCTGCAGCACGTCCTGGCAGAAGGCGCGCCCCCTGGGGTCACCGACATGTGGGTCAAACCCCGGGCGGGCGAGGCCGTCGGGCGCCGCTGCTGGCGCAGCGGATTCGTGCGCCTCGGCTCGCCGCTCGGCGAGGAACCCGTGCCCCTGGGCGTCGGCTGGCTGTTCAGCGACGTCACCCGGCAGAAGACCGTCGAGCAGCAGAACGCCCAGGTGCGCTTCCGCTACCAGCAGCTGCACCGCGCCGACCGGGCCGCCGGCGAGTGCGAGGACCCGGTCGAGGCCGCCACCCTCCACCTGGACTTCGCGCTCGCGGGATTCGCCGACCACGCCCTGGTGGACGTGCTGGGTGACGCGGGCCGTCCGGTCCGGCTCGCCGCCAGTCCCGGGGGCGAGTCGGGCCAGCCCGGCCCCTGCCAGGCGATGCAGGACAACGTCCTGCCCGTCGGGTACGGGACCGGCCACCCGGTGCTGCAGGCCCTGCACCGGCTCGGCACCGTGCGCACGACCTTCACCCCGCCCGGCGGGGGAGAGCCGGGCCCGCGGTCCCGGATCGACGCGTGGGCGGCGGCGCGGCTGTGGCCCACGGGCACGGTGCACGGCCTGACCGCGGTGCTGCGCAGCCGGGGGCGGACGGTCGGAGCCGTCACCTTCCTGCGCGGACCCGGGCGCAGGCAGTTCGACCAGGCCGACGCCGTGTACGCCGAGGACGTCGCCTCACGGGTGGCCGCGGCCCTGGACCTGGCCGGCCTGGGCGGGCCCGTCGGCAGCCCGGAGAGCGGCCCCGCGGATGACGGGATGCTGGACGGCGGGGCGCAGGACCACGGGACGAGCGGCGACGGCCTGTACGGCACCTAGGCAGGCTGGCCCGGGAGGTCGTGGACCGCCCGGGCCCCTGCAAGGGGCGCGGACCTCAGTGCCGGAAGAAGATCCGGTCCCGGTACTCCTCGAAGATGCGGCCGTTCCACTCGTGGCCGCCGTCCACGTTGCCCGAGCGGATCATGGGCGGCGTGATGCCCCGGTCGGCCAGGTCCGCGGCCGCCGTCGCCATCACGGCCTGCATGAGCGCGCTGGTGACCACCGTGGAGGCGGGCGCGAAGGGCGCGGGGATGGCCTCGTTCACCAGCTCGCCGTCGCCGACCGCGATCTTGGAGTCCAGGACGATGTGGCAGTGGTCCTTCAGGAAGGTGCCGGACGCGTGCCGGGATCGCGTCTCCTTCGTGTAGGCCACGGATGTCACGGCGATCACGGTCATGCCCAGGGCCCGGGCGTTCTGGGCCATCTCGATGGGCAGCGTGTTGCGGCCGGACAGGGAGATCACGAAGAGCACGTCGCCGCTGCGCGCGGGGCTGGTGTCCAGCGCCGCACCGGCCAGGCCCTCCACCCGCTCCAGCGCGCTGCCCAGGGTTGCCGGCATGACGTCGACGCCGACGACTCCGGGGACGGCGAGCAGGTTGACCAGCGCCAGCCCGCCCGCGCGGTACACCACGTCCTGCGCCGGAAGCGAGGAGTGGCCGGCGCCGAAGACGAACACCCGGTTGCCGGCCGCGATGGCGTCGGCCACCGCGGTCGCCGCGGCGCCGATGCCGGCCCGCTCCTCGTTGCGCACCCGCTGGAGCAGCGCGACGGCCGCGTCGAAGTACCGGTCGGACAGGTGCTCGGAGGAGGGCTCAGTCATGCGGATCACCGTGGTGCCAGGGCGCTCCCGGTGTCAAGAAACGCGGTGGCCGAGGTCCGGCCTTGCCGCGCCGGGAACGGTTGTCGGTGCGATGCGTCAGAATTGGGCTCAGGGCCACGCACGATTTACACGAGGGGCGCGATGTCCGGACTGATCGACACGACGGAGATGTATCTCCGCACCATCCTGGAACTGGAGGAGGAGGGTGTGGTCCCCATGCGCGCCCGAATCGCCGAGCGGCTCGACCAGAGCGGCCCGACGGTCTCCCAGACGGTGGCGCGGATGGAACGCGACGGGCTGCTGCACGTCGCAGGCGACCGGCACCTCGAGCTGACCGAGGAGGGCCGGCGCACGGCCACCCGCGTGATGCGCAAGCACCGCATCGCGGAGTGCCTGCTGGTCGACGTGATCGGCCTCGAATGGGAGCAGGTGCACGCGGAGGCCTGCCGCTGGGAGCACGTGATGAGCGAGGCGGTGGAGCGGCGGGTCCTGGAGCTGCTGCAGCACCCCACCGAGTCGCCGTACGGCAACCCGATCCCGGGCCTGGAGGAGCTGGGCGAGAAGGGCGAGGCCGACCCCTTCCTGGAGGAGGGCATGGTCAGCCTCAGCGAGCTGCGGCCGGGCGATGCGGGCGCCAGCGTGGTCGTCCGCAGGATCGGCGAGCCGATCCAGACCGACGCGCAGATCATGCACATGCTGCGACGGGCCGGCGTGCAGCCGGGCGCCGTGGTCAGCGTGACCGAGGCACCCGGCGGGGTGCTGGTGGGCAGTGGCGGCGAGGCCGCCGAACTCGACGCGGAGATCGCCTCGCACGTCTTCGTCGCCAAGAACTGACCCTCTCGGGCCCTGAGGCCCCGCACGACAGCAGTACCGCAGTGTCTGCATCTGGCCCCGGCGCCGCCTGACGGCGCCGGGGCCTTCCCCTCCCCGGTGCCCCTCCCCAGAGGTTCCCCGCGGAGGACTCAGGACCCCGAGCTTCCCGAGTGCCTCCCCGCGACCCGCTTCCCCTTCGCGTCGCGTCCCGCAGAAGATCTCCCCTCGGCCCGCCCCGGCAATCCTTGAGCGCTGTCACTCGAACGAGCGGTGTTGGTCGCGTGAGCCCCATGTTCGAATAAAAGTTCGATAGCGTGTGCTTCGAAGGGAGGTGCGGCAGATGATCGAGCGACACGAGGTGACGGGCGCGGGCGGCGTACGGCTCGCGGCCTGGGAGTACGCGGCTGCGGACGCCCCGGAGGCCGAGGGCGCAGGGGTGCACGGCCGTCCCGGCGTGCTCCTGCTGCACGGCCTCCTGGGCCGCGCCTCGCACTGGGCGGCCACCGCCCGCCGGCTGTCACCGCGGTACCGGGCGATCGCCCTCGACCAGCGGGGCCACGGCCGCAGCGGCCGGCCGGCGGGTCCCTACACCCCGGATGCGTACGCGGCGGACGCCCTCGCGACCGTCGAGCAGCTGGGCCTCGGGCCGGCGATCATCGTCGGCCACTCGATGGGCGCGCTCACCGCATGGCAGTGTGCCGCCGCCAGGCCCGATCTGGTGGCCGCCGTCGTCATCTGCGACATGCGAGCCGCGGCGCTCGGCGAGGCGGGGCAGCGGGAGTGGGCGGACTGGCTGGCGGCCTGGCCCGCGCCGTTCGCCACGCTCGGCGACGCCCGCCGCTGGTTCTCCGCGCTCGACCCCTGGTCGCGGGCGGCGAACCCGGTCAGAGGCGAGTTCTTCGCCGAGACCCTGGAGGAGCGCGAGGACGGCTGGCATCCGCTGCACGCCCCCGAGCACCTGCTGGCCTCCCGCGAGCCGTGGATACGCGACGCGCACTGGGACGAACTCGCCCAGGTCGGCTGCCCGACGCTCGTGATCCGCGGGCTGGACGGCGAACTCGGCCGTGCCGAGGCGCAGGAGATGGTCCGGGTCCTGCCCCGCGGGCACTACGCGGAGATCGCCGACGCCGGACACCTGGTGCCCTGGGACCAGCCCGAGGCGTGGTGCCGCGAGGTCGAGCGGTTCCTGCGGACGGTGGAGACGCAGCGGCGGGTGTCCTGCTCGGCGCAGGGCGGCTGACCGGCGGCAGATCGGTCCTGATGCGGCGTCAGGAGGCGCGGGAACCGTAGTCGGGCGATGCCAGCCGGCGCGGGTAGTAGCCCGGATTGGGCCCCTGCGCCGGGCTGGGGGTGCCCGCCAGCCGGTGCCGCTCCCCGCTGACCGTGGCCCGCACGATGGTGATCACCAGCAGCAGGAAGGCCGCGCCGACCACGCCGGGGAGCACCGGGGAGCCGTGCGTGCGGTCGCCGAGCACGGGCGCGGCGAGCCCGGTCGGGTCCTGGGTGACGGTGACGTGCTCGCCGATCGACGGACGGCCGCAGCGGATCTCGCGGCCCACGTAGCCGCCGTCGTCCAGCCGGATCCGGCACGCGTCCCAGGAGGTGCGGAGCGTCGTGCGGTGGGTGACCTCGGCGATGGTTCCGTGCGAGACCTCGCCGCGCGCCGCATAGACCGCGTTCGCCACGGCGAAGCCGCCCGCGAACATGCAGAACAGCAGCAGCAGGAAGCCGGAGAGGACCTGACCCATGGAACCGTGCAGCCAGTACAGCATCAGCATCAGGGTGACCGATGCGACGACCACCACGACGGCCACGCCGACCATGGCGAACGCCCCCGCGTACGTCGCGTGCGCCCAGCCGGCCGCCATCGCGGCCGTGGCCACCAGCGTGACCAGGAGTGTGACGGCGCAACGGGCCCAGGCGGCCCCGCGGGTCGGTGACCCGATCCGGCCCGCCTCCCAGACGCGGGCGAATCCGGTGGGGCGTGCCGCCTCTCCCGGCGGCGGGGTCGATGCCATCAGGCCGCCGTCCCCGGGGTGCCGCCGGGCGCCGCCGTGGCGGCGCCGGACGTCTCGGCGGTGTCGTCGTCGTCGAAGCTGATGGTGCGCAGGATGGCCATCGTCATCTCGCTGAACTCGCCCCAGTAGTCGACGGCCGCGGTGTCCATGGTGAACACGGCCGTGTAGGGGCCGGTGGGGAACGGCACGTACACCTGCACCTGGCCCATGTGGAACTTCGCCTCCTCACCGCTGGCGGTCAGTTCCGGGCTGATCGTGATCTGGCGCAGCGTCACGCAGGAGACGGCGGGGCCGCAGGGCAGGTCGATCCAGCGGGCGTCGTTGTTCTCGTCGCGGACGAGGATCTCGCGGATGCCGGTGGCGGCCACCTCGACCGACGGGTGGTCGGACTCGACCGCGCCCACGGTGAACGAGCAGTGGGCGACGCCCTCGGGTATGGAGAACAGGCCCATCGCCGCGTACGCCAGGCCCTGCGCGCCCATGGTCTCGCCGAGCGCCGCGTAGTACGGGGCGGCGGGCGTCCACAGGTCGTCGTTGCCGTTCGGGTACAGCTCGCGGACGAACACCTCGGCCAGCAAGGCGCGTTCCTCGGCCGTGACCGCGATCGGCAGTGCGTAGAAGGACTCCGGGACCTCGAAGCCAAGCGGGGGTACGTCGGGGACCTGTATCGCCTGGGTCTGCGGGGCTTCCTGGGTCGGCGGGACGTCCCGGGGAGCCGGGGGGTCATGGAGGGTGTCGGAAGGGGGTGTCGTCATCGCTGGGGTCGCCTAGAGGTCGCCGGGCTGGGGTCGCGCCGGCTCGCCGGTCTCGCCCATGAGGATGGAATGGGTTTCGAACAGGCCCTTGTCCACCTTGGCCGGCACCTGGGCCTCGACGAGGATCACGCCGCTCGGCAGCCGGAAGCAGCGCGGTGGCTGGGCGTTCGCCGGCAGGTCGGCGACGAAACGCGCCACGCGCTCGCGCTGGCCGGGCGTGAGATCGGAGTCGGGCAGCAGCCGGCGCTGGTCGGCCAGCAGCCCGGCGAACTTGCGGGCGTCGCCGGTCGCCAGCCGGACCCAGGACGCGTCGGAGAAGCGGATCCTCACGTCGTGGCCGCCCTCGCTGAAAGCCAGTTGCTCGGCGCCCGCGACGGCGTCCCGCGGTGCCTCCCACAGCACCTCCGCGGAGGCGGTCATGTCGGAGCCGATGCCGAGCAGCACCAGGCGCCGCTCGGTGACCACGGCGTCGACCCGGTACCGGTCGGGGCGGCGGCCCGGGTCCAGCTGCCAGGGCAGCGTGCGGGCCCGGGTGCCCGGGGCGGCCCACATGACGGGGAAGTCCTCCGACTCGTTGGCCGGATCCTCCGGGGCCGACCGCGACGGGCTGCCGCCCGCCGTGACGGAGTTGCCGCCGACCACGGCTTCCACGGCGACGCGGACGGCTGTGAACACGCCGCTGAGGAGGCCGCCGCCGACCCGGTCCACGTTCTGGGTGGTCCTGCTCTTCAGCGCGAAGACCGGACCTTCCGGCCAGCCGGACAGCTCGCTCTGGATGTCGTGCCGTTCGGTGTCCCGGAACCAGCGCGACCCGGCGACCGGCAGGGCGTAGCCGGTGGCGAAGAGGATCGGCGTGCGCAACAGGGTGGATTCGTCCGCGTCCGGGAACCAGTCCATCGTTCTGCGGCCTTTCGGTGGGACGTCTGGGGGTCGGCGGCTGGCGTCAGCCTATGTCAATGCGAGGTCGCCGCCTGGTCGAAGCGGTCTCCGAGGTGAACGGCCTCGCCGATGTGCTGGGGGATCGAGTAGATCTTGGGTGCGATCTTGAAGCCGGCGTCGATGCCGCGCCCGAGGTTGCTCATCGCGTCGATGGCCACCCGGCCGCCGGTGACGAGCTTGATGCCCTTCGTGCCGAGCAACTGACCGCCGTGGTAGAGCTGCTCGGAGACCAGCTGCATGCGGTTCATCAGCTTGCCGTCCGAGACGATCTTCCCGGCGTACTTCAGGCCGCCCAGTTCGAGGGTCTTGCCGAACAGCTTGACCTGCTTGGCGCCGGCCACGAAGTCGCCCGAGAGACCCACGAAGTTGCGGCCGAGGGTGCCCACCCCGCGGAAGCCCTCGCCCAGTTCGGCGGCACGTCCCGCGGCGATCGCACCGTCGGCGACCTTGGCGCCCTTGGAGAACGCGCCGATGCCCGGGATCGCGCCCAGCGCGTCGAAGCCGATACTCATCCAGCTGACGTCGGCACCGGCCAGCTTGGCGACCAGGTGCGTGATCAGGGCCGCGGCACTGGTGACCACCGCCGCGGCCGCGAAGATGGCGCCGAGCGGCTCGAAGGGGGCGGTGAGGATGGCCAGCAGGCCCAGGATGCCGCTGAGGTCGCTGAGCAGGTCGCCGATGAGCTTGATGAGGTCGGCGTGGTCCTTGACCCATTGGACGGTGTCGTTCCAGGCGTTCTCCACGCCGTGGACGATGCGGCTGAACAGACCGGGCTTGTCGGGGGCGATGTCGCCGGCCTTGTCCAGGTCGTGGCTGATCGCGCCGGCGGCGTTGGTGTAGCGGGTGTGGAGTTCGTCGGCGCGGTTGCGGACGCCGTTGAGGGCGTCGGTGGCGTCCGTGACGTCCTGCTGCTTCTTCTTGGCGTCGGCCGCGGCCTGGGGATCGGGGTTGGGCGAGGCCTCGGGGGAGGGGTGCGGGGTGGTGTGGTCGGCGGGTATGCCGGCGGCGGTCTTGGCGTGGTCCAGGGTGCCCTGCTTGGTGGCCGCTTCGCGTTCCAGGGCGTCGGCTTCGGTCTGGAAGCCGGAGAGCTGGTCGGCCCAGCGGGACAGCGCGTCGGAGGCGCGGCCGAAGGAGTCGTGGGCCTTCTTGATCAGCGGGGTGACGTCGTGGTCGATGTGGGCGATGAAGGCCTTGGCGGCCTCACCCTTCCAGTAGCCGCATTCGATGCGGTCCAGTTCGGTGACCGTGGTGGTCAGCTCGTTGTGCAGGTCGCCGATCTGGCGGGCCAGCGACCGGGTACGGTCCACATCGCCCGGCGTGGGATCGAACCCGAGGTGAGGGAAGCTGCGCGTCACGGCGGGTCACTTCTTCCCTGCGGTCTTCAGGGAGTTGGCGAGCTGCAGGTCGGCGTCGTCGAACGTCTTGCCTATCTGGTCGATCATGTGGACCGCGCTGTCGGCGTGCTGGCCTATCTGCTTGATGCCGTAGTGCCAGTCGTCAGCGAAGTCGTGCACGTCGTCGATGAGTTTCGGTGCTCCGACGGACTCGCCGTTGGCGTTGCCCATCGCCCGGCTCACCCCGTCCATGCGGTCGGCGATGGTGGAGAACGTCTTTCTCAGATCTCCCATCACCGTTCCGTTGATCTGCAGGTCCCCCATGAGGAATCCGTCCTTTCCCGGCATTTGCCCAGGTCGCGTGGCCCGCGGCGGAATCAGGTGCCCCTACTCTATGGGGCATCCCCGGCGCTACCCCACGCTCCGGTCGTCACGGTCCTGCGACAGCTGCTGCACAGGGCCGTTCGCGCGGCGCATCCGCCGCCGACCTGCTGGTAACTTGCGGTTCGCTGGATCCACTTCACGCTTTGGGGGAACACAGATGCGTTGCCGAAGTCGTACAGGTGCAGGAGCAGGGATCGCGGTGGTGGTCGTCGCCACGCTGGCGCTGAGCGGGTGCAGCAGCGACAGCGGCAGCCAGGGCAAGAAGGCACCGAGCACGAGCGCCTCATCGGCGGACCAGCCCGCGCCGAGTGCCACCACGAGCGGGGCGGCGCCCGCCACCGTGTCGTCGTCGCCGACCACGAGCGGCGCCGCGCAGGGCGTCGAAGGGGTGTGGCTGGCCACCGACGGCGGCACCAAGGTCCAACTCGTCCTCGGCAAGGGCAAGGCGGGGCTGACCAGCTCCAGCCTGTGCGGCGGTTCCTACACCGGCAAGAGCGACATCGCGCTCACGCTGACCTGCATGGACGGCAACAAGGAGCGCACCTCCGGCCACGGCGCGCTGGCCGCCGACGGCAACACGCTCACCGTGCAGTGGAGCGGCGGGCCCACCGACACGTTCTCCCGCACCGGACTGCCCAGCAACTGACCGGCGGTCCGTCGGCCGGCTGACCCCCCGGCCCGACGGTCTGCACGACGCTTCCGCACGGCGGCGGGCGCACCCACCAGCGCCGGCCGGCCGGAACCCGGACACCGCGGGGTCCGGGACAGAACCCCTCGCGGCCGGGCGCCGACCGGACGCCTGCCGAGGACGATCCCCAGCAGGCCCCGATCCGCGGCCTCAGTCCGCCAGCGGCACGGTCACCGTCTTCGGCTCGCCGTCGCCCAGGTGCAGCAGGGCGCGGCCCGGCGTCACCTGACCGCCGACGCTGCTGCGGCTGAGCCGGGTACCGATCAGATCACCGCTCATCGCCTGCTGCGGCGACAGCAGCACCCCTCGGCGGGCCTTCTTGGCGTCCACCTGCCAGCCGGAGAAGCCGGAGCAGATGTCCTCCTCGCCGCCGGCGAGGACCAGCGCCCGGCCGTGGTCGGAGCCGCGGGCGATGATGTCCTTGAGGACGTCCCGCGCGTCGCACTCCTTGAGCAGCTCGGCGTCGTCCACCAGGACCACCACCGGGCTGCCCTCGGCCTCCTCCAGCGCCTTGGACAGCTCGTCCGCGGGTATGTCGCTGTCGGTGAAGGTGCGCAGCACGCCCGGGGCGCCGGCCAGTTCGCGCAGCGGCGACGGCCGCGGGGTGGCGATGACCAGCTTGACGCCCTGCTGCTGGTAGCTGCGGGCCAGCGTCATCAGCAGCGTGGAGCGGCCGGACTTGCCGGGGCCGCCGACGACGAACGCCGGCAGACCGTCGGCCAGGTTCGGCCCGTAGCCGGTGAGCTCGTCGCCGCCGACGCCGACCAGCGCCCACAGCGGGTTGCGGGCCGCGTCGGTGTCGCGCATCTCCCAGGCGTCGGCGAACGACAGCCGGGACGGGAGCACGTCCACCCGGAACGGCCGCCGGGCGCGCGGCAGTCCGGCGTCCCTGGCCGTCGCCGCCTCGCCGATCGCGGCGAGAGCGGCGGCCTGGCCCTGGCCGGTGACGTCGCCTTCGAGCATGGCGACCTGCAGCTCGATGCCGGACTCCGAGCGGTACGCGCGGCCCGGCTGGATCTCCTCGGGCACCTTGCGCGGGTTGACCGAGATGAGCGAGAAGTCCCCGCGGTCCGCGAGCCGGAAGGCGATCTTGTCCTCGGTGAGGGTGGAGATGCGGCCCGCCATCAGCGTCCGGTCACCGGTGATGATCAGGTGGATGCCGACCGACGCGCCCTCGCGCAGGAACGTGAAGATCTCGTCGGTGAGCGCGCCGTGGTCCAGCTCGCCGAGCGACGGCGTGAAGCCCTCCCAGCGGTCGAGCAGGACGACGATGTGCGGCAGCCGCTCCTCCTCGGTGGCCGCGGCCGAACGCTGCTCGCCGATGTCCGCGAAGCCGTCGGCGGCGAGCAGTTCCTGGCGGCGGGTCATCTCCGCCTTCAGCCGGCCCATCAGGCGGATGGCCCGCTCCGACTGGGAGCGGCCCACCACGGCGCCGCAGTGCGGCAGCCGGGTCAGCGCGTTCAGCGCGCCGTTGCCGCAGTCGATGCCGTACAGGTGCAGGTCAGCGGTGGACAGGGTGTTGGCCAGGGAGCCGGCGATGGTGCGCAGCAGCTGGGAGCGTCCCGAGCGCGGCGCGCCCGCGGCGAGCAGGTGCCCGAAGGAGTGGAAGTCGATGGCGACGGGCCGCCGCGCCTGCAGGGCCGGCAGGTCCTCGACGCCGTAGGGGGCGGCCGGCAGCGAGCCGAGCGGGGCCGGCACCGGCAGCTCGCCGAGTTGCAGCGAGTCCGGGAGGGCGGGCAGCCAGGGGCTGTGCTGGGCGGGGATGCCCATCCGCTCGTTGGCCGCGCAGATCGCCTCGACCAGCACCTTCAGGTCGGTGATCTCGTCCTCCTCGCCCTTTGCCCCGGCCGGGCGCTGCGGGGCGCTGCGGCCCAGCTGCGACCAGTCGACGACGCCCACCCACGGCGCCACCGAGACGTTCTCCACCGCACCGGGGCGCCGGCCGCCGACGCGGCCGGACTGGAACGGCACCAGGGAGGTGGCGCCGAGCCGCACATAGGCGCGGCCGGGCGTGGACTTGGAGATGTTGCCGGCGTCGGGAGCGTCGATGACGTCGGACGACTCGCTGCCGTCGGTGACGCGCAGGGCTATGCGCAGGTTGGTGTTGGCCCGGATCTCGGGAGAGACGACACCGCTCGGGCGCTGGGTGGCCAGGATCAGGTGGATGCCCAGGGAACGGCCTCGCTGGGCGATGTTGACCAGGCCGGTCACGAAGTCGGGCAGTTCACGGACCATCGAGGCGAACTCGTCGATGACGATGAGCAGCCGGGGCATCGGCTTGAGCTCGGGCATCCGCTTGAGGAAGTCGGTGTAGTCCTCGATGTCCTTGGCCCCGGCCTCGGCCAGGATGTGCTCGCGGCGCTTCAGCTCGGCGCCCAGGGACTCCAGGGCGCGCTCGACCAGGTGCGCGTCGAGGTCGGTGACCATGCCGACGGTGTGCGGCAGCTGGACGCAGTCCTTGAACGCGGAACCGCCCTTGTAGTCGACGAGGACGAAGGTCATCGCCTCGGGCGTGTTCGCCACGGCCAGGGAGGCCACGATGGTCTGCAGCAGCTCCGACTTGCCGGAACCGGTGGTACCGGCGATCAGGCCGTGCGGGCCGTCCTTGCGGATGTCGATCGCGAACGGGCCGTCATAGGACTCGCCGACCACCGCCTGGGTGGAGATCGGGCTCATCCGCCAGCGGGCGGTGATCGCGTCCTCGGTGGGCGGCTCGAGCTCCAGGACGTCGAGCAGGCGGCTCGCCGACGGGATCGCGGAGTCCTCGGTGTCGCCGCTGATGTCGCGGATGGGGGACAGGCAGCGCGCGAGCCGGGCGCACCACGCGGGGGACACCAGGTCGGGACGGACCTTGCGGATCCGGGCCGAGCCCGCCTGCTCCACCCGCAGCCGGAAGGCGCCGAACGCGGGCTCGGCCTGGACCGCCTGGGCCTGCTGGGCGCCGGCGTACCAGGCGTTGACGGACGGGAACCCGCCCTGCGGGCCGACGCCCGCGTTGGCCTGGGGCACCGAGGCGACCGGCGCGGGCTCCGCGGCCTGCTGCTCGAACTCGGCGATGACCACGGCCTGGCACTCGCCGGGCAGGAACCGCTCCTCGGAGTCCAGGCAGATCAGGAACATCCCGACGCCCGGTCCCTCGCGCAGCAGTTGGACCACGCCCGGCATCGCCCGCAGGCGCCGCGAGCCGTCCAGGATCACCACGATGTCAGGGTCCTTGAAGAACGCGGCGTGGTTGGCGGCGGCGCCCGCCTTCTGCTTGGCCTTCTGCCGGCCGTCCAGGATGGAGCCCAGTTCGGCGATGCGCGCCGCGACCGTCTCGGCGTCGGTGCCCATCAGCGCGCTGGCGTCCTGGCCGTCGGTGGGCCGGGAGTGCGGCAGCCACCGCACCCAGTCCCAACTCTCCTGGCCCGCCTGCTCGGTGAGGACGTAGAACTGCACGTCCATCGGGCTGCTGAGCGTGGCGGCCTGGGCGACCGCCCAGCGGCCCATGGCCCGGGCGCCGTCGCCGGGCGCGGCGAAGCCGATCACGCCCAGCCGGCGCAGCTCCACCGCGACCGGGGCGTCGTCGATCTCCCAGGTGACCTTGCGGCGGTGCTCCTCCTGCTCCGGGTCGTCCAGGACGACCTCGGAGGGGAGCCTGGCCGTGCCGACGCGGATCAGCAGGTGGTCCCCGTCGCCGCGCCGCCGCTCCCACAGCCGGGTGCGCGGCCCGGTCGCGGTGTTGAGCACCGTCGCCGGATCGGGTGACGCCGCCGCGCGGTCCTTCCGTTCCAAGTCGAGGGCCGTGTTGGCGTCCTTCTCGATGCCTTCCTTGCGCTCGCGGTACTCGGTGACGGTCTTCGCGAACGACTTGCGGCCGTTCTTCTTGTCCATGAAGTAGTTGCCCACCATGACGATGGGGCTGACGACCGCCATGATCAGGTACGTCATGCGGTGCATCATGAACGCCATGGAGACGGCCATGACCAGCGGCATCAGCGCCATCAGCCAGGGCAGCGGCCGCGCGTTGGGCTCCTTCGGCGGGCCGGGCAGCCGGAAGTGCGTCTCCCGCTCGGGCGGCGAGAGCCGCGGCGGGCGGTTGTACTCGTAGGTCGCGCCGTCCTCGCCCGGATGCAGGGCCGCGTTGGGCGGGGTATAGGGGCCGAGCTCCAGCAGGCTGTTGCCGAGGGCGAGTTGGTCGCCGAGCGGCCACTCCTTGGTCTCGCCGCCGACGGTGACCTGGCAGGTGCCGCCCATGCCGACGGTGAGGACGGCGGCGCGGTCGGCGAGTTCGGAGTCGTCGATGCGGATGCGGGCCGACGGGCCGCGGCCGATCTCGACCCGGCCGATGCCGAGGCGGTGCACACCGCCGGCGTCCGGGCCGCCGGCCACCCGCAGTTCGACCACGCCGGCCGGCTCGCCCGGCAGGCAGCCCGCCGGGTCGTAGAGGCTGACCACCGCGCCCTCGCGCAACGGGGACTGCGCCACCGACCAGTTGGGGTCGACCGCGTACCCGTCCACGTACACCGCGGGTGAACCGGGCATGCGGGCGGCGCCGCCGGCGATGGAGATGATCTCCGCGCCGCCACCGCCCACCTTCTGCCCGAGCGCGCGCGCTAGTTCGGAGACGGTCGACGTCGGATCGGTGTCGACCACTACATCGGCGCGGTCCCCGCCGAGCGGGTCGACCACGGTCAACGACAGACGCACGGCGTTCCTCGTTCCCCCGGTATTCGGCTTGGTTGTTAAGGACGATAACGGCTGCGGGCGGCTCGTGGGATGGCCGAGGCTCCGCCTGTGGATAACTTGCACGGGTTTATCCACAGGGCGGTAATCGGGCTGGACACCAGCCCGGTCAGAGGTGGCACAGTGGTATCAAGCCGGACCAAAGAGGGGCGGATGGGGCGGGAGTTGCTCTGCGCAACGTGAGATGCACATGTCATCTCGGCCGTTCTGTTCTGTTGCAAGGCTGTGAGTGGGTTGTCACGGGACGCGCCTTGAGGGCGTTTGTAAGGCGCTGATAGCGTGCGGTGACTTGACATCGGGCAGCGGACGTCGCCGGACAGGAGCGCGACGATCTCTCCCCACGCAACCGATATCGACAAGTAACACGCCGGCTCGACGGGGGCAGTGACGTGAAGACCAGGGAACGATCCGCTGCGGGCGGCGGCGGCAGTCGCCGCGCGGTTCCTGCACCGACGCACGGCGCGCCGGTGGGCGGAGATCGGCTGCCCATGGCGCCGCGCGAGCGCAAGCCCGCGCTCGCCGCACTGGCCGTGCTGCTCATCCTCGTCGGTGCTCTCGGTGCGACCGTGATGGTCATGCGCGCGGGAAACAAGATCGAAGTCGTCGTGATCAACGACAATATCGCCGCCGGCCAGCCGATTCCGATGTCGGCCCTCAAGGATGTCGAGATCTCCGACGTCAAGGGCATCCAATTCATCCGGTGGGGCCAGCGCAACGACCTCACCAAGAACTACCGCGCCGCCACCAACCTGATGCCCGGCACCGTGCTCACCCTCAACCAGCTCACCAAGGGGCAGAATGGGCTGACGTCCGGCAAGTCCATCGTCGGACTCTCCCTGAAGGACGGCCAGTTCCCCGACGGTCTCAAGGCCGGCGACACCGTCGCCGCGTACCGCGTGGGCAACGACGTCTCCAAGAGCAGCTCCGGCTCCAGCGACGGCAGCAGCGGTGACTCGCTGGGCGGCGACACCTCGCTCATCAGCGGCAGCGTGATCGTGCAGAACGTGAAGGGCTCCTCGGGCGACTTCAGTTCGGGCAACACCTCCGTCAAGGTGCTCGTCGACTCCAGCGTCGCGGGCAAGCTGACGATCGCGGCCTCGGCCGGCGACGTCGCCCTCGTGCTCGTCTCCGGCAAGAACTGAAGCAAGCAGGCGCAGACGTCATGGCACTGATCACGATCGCCGCCGACAAGGGCTCTCCGGGCGTCACCACGACCGCCGTCGCACTGGCCGCCGTCTGGCCCCGGCGCGTCCTGCTGGCCGAGGCCGACCCGGCGGGCGGCGACCTCGTCTATCGCTCGCGCGCCGCCCACGGCGGCGTGCTCGACCCCAACTCCGGCATGCTCTCGCTGGCCGCCACCGCGCGCCGCGGCCTGGCCGCCGAGCAGTTGTGGGACCACGCCCAGCCGCTCACCGGCGGACTCGACGTGCTGGTCGGCCTGGGCAGCGCGGAGCAGGCCGCCGGCCTGTCCGGGCTGTGGCCCATGCTGGGTCAGGCGTTCGCCACGCTCGCCGAGTCGCCCAACGGCGCGGCCGACGTCATCGCGGACTGCGGCCGGATCGGCGCGGACTCGCCCACCATGGACCTGTTCGCGCACTCCTCGCTGCTGCTGCTGGTCTCCCGCACCGAGCCGGAGTACATCGCCCGCGTGCGCGACCGGGCCGGCGCGCTGTCCGCCAAGCTGCACGGCTCGCAGCGCGGTGCGGCCGCGGCCCTCGGCCAGCCGCCGATCGGCATCGTGCTCATCGCCGACCCCGGCAACAGCGCCCGGATCGCCGCCCAGGTCAACGAGATGCTGGTCGCCTCGCAGATCTCCGCGCGGGTCGTCGGCACGATCGCCTACGACCCGGCCGGCGCCGAGATGCTCAGCAGCCGCCGCCGCGGCCGCCTGGACAAGTCGCTGCTGATCCGCTCCGCCCGCCAGATCACCGCCGACGTACCGCAGCGGTACGGGGTCTTCCGATGAGCGAGGTCGACCACCAGCTCGTCAAACGCTTCCGGCAGGAAGCGGGCGACCGCATCTCCGAGCAGCGGCGCCTGGACCAGGCCGCCAACCGCATGGCGATGTCGTCGGAGGACGAGCGGCAGTTCGCGCGGGCGATCATCGCCCAGATCCTGGAGGAGTACGCACGCTCCGAGATCACCATAGGCCGCACCCCGCCGGACGCGCACGCCGAGGAGGCCTACGCGGCCGCGGTGCACGCCGCCCTGTTCGGCGTCGGCCGGTTGCAGCCGCTGCTGGACGACCCCGAGGTCGAGAACATCGACATCAACGGCTGCGACCAGGTCTTCGTGGGCTACGCCGACGGACGCGAAGCCCAGGTGGAGGCGGTCGCCGAGTCCGACGAGGAACTCGTCGAGCTGATCCAGGTGCTCGGCGCGTACTCCGGCCTTTCCTCACGCCCGTTCGACTCCGCCAACCCGCAGCTCGACCTGCGGCTACCGGACGGCTCCCGTCTGTCCGCGGTCATGGACGTCACGCGCCGCCCCGCGCTGTCCATCCGTCGTGCCCGCCTCGGCAAGGTCTTCCTCACCGACCTCGTGGGCAACTACACGCTCACCCCCGAGCTGGGCTCCTTCCTGTCGGCGTGCATCCTGGCCAGGAAGAACGTGATGATCGCCGGCGCCACCAACGCCGGCAAGACCACCCTGCTGCGGGCCCTGGCCAACGTCATCCCGCCGCACGAGCGCCTGATCACCGTCGAACGCGCCCTGGAACTCGGCCTGGACCAGTTCCCCGAACTCCACCCCAACGTGGTGGCGTTCGAGGAACGGCTGCCCAACTCCGAGGGCCTGGGCTCGATCACCATGGCCGAACTCGTCCGCCGGTCCCTGCGTATGAACCCCTCCCGGGTCATCGTCGGTGAGGTCCTCGGCGACGAGATCGTCACCATGCTCAACGCGATGTCGCAGGGCAACGACGGCTCGCTGTCCACGATCCACGCCAACAGCTCCGCCGAGGTGTTCAACCGCATCTCCACCTACGCCCTGCAGGCCCAGGAGCGCCTGCCGGTCGAGGCGTCGCAGATGCTGGTGGCGGGGGCCATCGACTTCGTGGTGTTCGTCCAGCGGCGCAACGACTTCCAGCGCGGCGGCACCCTGCGCCGCGTCGTGACCTCCGTCCGCGAGGTCAACGGCGTCGACGGACGCGTCCTTTCCAGCGAGGTCTTCGCCGAGGGGCGGGACGGCGTGGCCCTGCCACACGCGCCGATCGCCTGCCTCGACGAGCTTCTCGCCAACGGCTACCAGCCCACGGGGGTGTGGCGGTAATGACCGGGGTCTTCTCCATGTCCGTGATGTACGGACTCCTCGCGGGAGCGGCGGCGGGCGGTGGTATCGCGCTGTTCATCGTCGCGATGCGCGGCTGGGCGCCGAAACCCGTACCGGCCGGGCAGACCCAGGCGGACAAGGCGTCGGAGGTCGTCCGGTTCCTGTCCCAGCGCGGCTCCATCGCGGTCGTCGCCGGCATGGCGGTCCTCGGACTCACCCGCTGGGTGGTGCTCGGCGTCGCCAGCGCGGTCCTCGTCTTCACCTGGGACCGGCTGTTCGGCGGTGCGGCCGAGGAGCGCGCGGCGATGAAGCGGGTCGAGGCCCTCGCCGCGTGGACCGAGTCGCTGCGCGACACCATCGCCGGCGCGGTCGGCCTGGAACAGGCCATCCCCGCCTCCGCCCGGGCGGCGGCACCCGCCCTGCGGGTCCACCTCGACTCCCTGGTGGACCGACTGCGTTCGCGCACCCCGCTGCCCGACGCGCTCCAGCACCTCGCCGACGAGATCAACGACGCGTCGGCGGACATCATCATCGCCGCCCTCATCCTCAACGCGAAGCTGCGCGGCCCGGGTCTGCGCGAGGTGCTCGGCGCCCTGGCGAAGTCCGCCCGCGAGGAAGTGGACATGCGCCAGCGCGTGATGGCCCAGCGGGCCAGCACCCGGCGCAGCGTGCAGATCGTGGTGATCGTCTCGGTGGCGTTCGTCCTCGGACTCGCCGTCTTCAACCGCGGGTTCGTGCAGCCGTACGGGACCGCGATCGGCCAGCTCGTGCTCACCGTGGTGTGCGGGCTGTTCGCCGCCGGTTTCTGGTGGCTGCGCAGCCTGTCCAAGATCGAGACGCCGGACCGGTTCCTGGTGCACGCACCCGAGCGGCTGGCCCAGCAGAACTTCACGCCCGGCGCGTTCGTGCCCGGGCACCACCCGCAGGGCCAGGCCGCTCCGGGCCACGGGGTCCCTGGTGGCGGGGCGGCGGGATATCCGGCACCCGGCCAGCAGGCCGTGCCCGGGCACCAGGCCATGCCGGGACAGGGGGCGGCCCGATGAACTCGATCTTCCTCGCCTGCGTCGTCGGCGGTCTCCTGGGCCTCGGCATCTTCGCTCTGGTCCGGGCCCTCATGCCGAGCCGGCGCAGCGCCGTCTCGACCGTCGCCCAGATCGACGCGATGCGTGCGGCCGCACCCTCGGTCGGCGGCGCGGGGCCCGCTCCCGCCGGCGGCTTCAAGGGCCGGCTCGGCCAGCGCATCGCCGCCTTCTACCTGCAGCAGGGCTGGGAACTGCGCTCGCTGCGGGCCGACCTGGCGGTGCTCGACCGCAGCTGGGAGAGCTTCCTGGCCACCAAGATCATGCTGGCGGCCGCCGGTGTGGTCTTCGGGCCGTTCCTGTTCGCGGTGGCCTGGGAAGTGGGCTTCGGCGCCAACCCGGTGATCCCGGTGTGGATGGCGCTGATCTGCGGCGCCGTGTTCTTCCTGCTGCCCGACCTGGAGGTCAGGCGGGACGCCGCGGACAAGCGCAAGGACCTGCGCAGGGTCATCGGCGCCTACCTCGACCTGGTCTCGATGAACCTCGCCGGTGGCCGCGGCCTGCCCGAGGCGCTCATGGCCGCCGCCGAAGTCAGCGACGGCTGGGCGCTGATGCGGATCCGCAACACCCTGACCGACGCCAGGATCACCGGCACCAGCCAGTGGGTGGCACTGGGACGCCTCGGCGACGAGCTGGGTGTCGAGGAACTCCAGGACCTCTCGGTCACGCTCGGACTGGTCGCCGACGACGGTGCCAAGGTCCGCGAGTCGCTCGCCTCGCGCGCCGAGACGATGCGTCACCGCGAACTCGCCGAGATCGAGGGGGCGGCGGGGGAGAAGTCCCAGTCGATGCTCGTGGCCCAACTCCTGCTGTGCGCGGGCTTCCTCGTCTTCCTGATCTTTCCCGCTGCGATGCGCGTGTTCCAGGTCTGACCATCCCGTTCACCGATTGCCGAGTTCCGAGTCGAGAGGACTCCACCACCATGAACCGCCTGCAGATCAGCAATCCGCCACTCGAATTCATGATCATCTACCTGCGGGGGCGCATCGACCGCCTGCGCAACGAGGACCTGTCCCGCGGTGCGTCCGCCGTCGAATGGGTCGTCATCTCCGCGATCGTCGTCGGCATCGTGGCCTTCGTCGGCTTCACGATCAAGAACGCGCTCAAGGGCAAGGCGAACGACGTCAGCAACTGCATCAGCAGCTCCAACGGCGACTCGTCGAACTGCTGACCGCCACCGGGGGACCACGAGATGAAGCGAACGACCGACGTGCTGCGCCACGCCGTACGCCGCAGGCTGGACGCCGCCCGCGGCGACAGCGGCGTGGGCAGCCGTGCGGGACGCCGCGGGACCGCGGACGCCGCGGGCCCGCGCGCCTACGGTGACCGCGGCATGACCGCGATCGAGTTCGTCTTCCTCACCCCGCTGCTGTTCTTCATGATCTTCGCGACCGTGCAGTTCGGCCTGTACTTCTTCGCCGACCACGTGGCGCAGGCCGCGGCACAGGCGGGGGCCCGCAAGGCCCGGGCCGAGGCCGACCAGGATCCGGGCGGCTGGCAGGGCAAGGCCACGTCCACCGCCCAGACCTACATCAACCAGCTGGGCCCGAAGCTGCTCGACGGCCAGTCCATCATGCCGTTGCAGCCCGATGCCGTCACCGTCGGCGTACGGGTCACCGCACGGGTGCCCACGATCTTCCCCGGCCTGCACTTCTCCGTGCACGAGGAATCCCAGGGACCGGTCGAGCGCTTCGTACCGGACAACGGGGGCTGACAGACGATGGCGACAGCGGGGGCTGAAGCGATGGGGAGAACGAGGGCCGCGCGATGGCGCGCCGGCCTGCGCGGCGATCGCGGCATCTCCACCATCGAAGTGGTGATCCTCGCCCCGATCATGATCCTCTTCATCCTGGTGCTGGTCGCCTTCGGCCAACTCGTCGACGGGCGAGGCGCCGTGGACGGCGCGGCACGCGACGCCGCACGGGCCGGATCCCTGCAGCGGGACCGGGTCAGCGCGATGCAGCAGGCGCGCGCGGCCGCCGAGGCGGACCTCGGCGGGACCTGCGTCTCCGGCACCCTCGAAGTGCACCAGAAGAGCGCGGGCTTCGATCCTGGCGGCCTGTTCACCGTGCAGATCACCTGCCAGATCCGCGGGCTCGCCTCGCTCGGGCTGGACATCCGCAAGACGATCACGTCGCAGGGCGCCGCACCGCTCGACCCCTACCGCAGGGCGGTGCCGAATTGACCGCCACCGACTTCGCGTTCGCCACCGACTTCGCGTGCGGCACCGACAGCGCTTCCGGCACCGGCAACGCGCCCGCCACCCGTACCGGCTCCGACGTCGTGACGGCCCCCGCCACCGGTGGCCTGCGCCACCGTGTGCTGGCCCGGCTGCGCGACGACCGCGGGTCCGG
>Ga0131853_10005326_pt1 | contig 23187 bp, 17 predicted proteins | sample TergutLab28metaG_FD_92764 | JGI IMG/M metagenome (GOLD analysis project Ga0131853, IMG submission 92764) | Labiotermes labralis P1 segment gut microbial communities from Petit-Saut dam, French Guiana - Lab288 P1 (version 2) (version 2) | ecosystem: Host-associated > Arthropoda: Insects >...
CCCAATAAAAAAAAATATTATAACAGAAAAATTTTGGTGAAAAAAAATATTTTTTGGGTCATATAGAAAAAACAAACAATTAATAAAAAAAATTTTTTATTTTTTTAGACTGAGGGGGGGGGGGGGGGGGGGGGAGTGAAAGGGAAAAACTCCCATAGAGCCACACAAGAATGGCCACAACTGCCTGACACAGCATACGTATCGTTCAGCACGACAGCATTCATATTTAATGAATCACTTTCACTCCACTTACCACATTCACGTGAACACAAGACTGCCCTGTGTGTAATATAAATAAATACCTAGAACAGACATGTGTGTGATTATATGGTGACTGACCATCTTATGAATTATGACTTAGGAAAAGATTTTAGTCCAATATTCAGGTAAATACAACACATTTTGATACAATATAAAGGATGTATTAAGCTGGTAATTATCTTTCCTGACAACAGAATTTATAATTCCAGAAGAATAAACCAATCCACCAAAACTCAGACTCAACACTACATTACTGTAATCACAGGGTAGACGTAGGATGTATTTGACACAGTAATTCTCATTTAAATTGCAAAAATTACAATAACAACCAACAGAGCTGTCTCTTATCATAATGAAGAATCCCACATGGAATTCCATAATACTACTTGAGTTAATAAAATTTGTATACAATAAATTATTTAATATAGGAATAAGCCAACAATCTTCCGACATATCTGTTGCTACATGCCGTTGCTCTTCCTCAGTACCATACTTCCATAGTCATTTTTATTGCACATTTCTTCCCTGAAAGAGTAAACCTGAATGCACACCAAGGATTTTCCCCAGGAGTAACTTAGTTAATTATTAATACAAAAAAAAACATGAAAATTAAGGAATTTATATCTGTGATACACACACACATACACACGCATATATATTTCAGAGTTTTGGTTTTCAGGCCCAAACAATGCTCACTTCTATAACCAAATCTCCTGACACATGTCACTTGGCATAAAATCAATGTGATTCATATAAAGTTACCACTTGTCACGAATTTGGCTGTACACTGCATGAGAAAATGCAAGAATTGGTGGAGAGTTTGCACTCAGAGTGACTTCAGAAGAACAGGAAGCCCAAAATGACTAAAAATTAACCCTCTGAAGATAATACATGTACATTTACAAGTAAATAAAAATGGCCTGCACAGTCCCTAACTTCTTTGACTGGTACTCACACTGCATAATTTTGCAGTTCCTAGCTTTTTTTAGGCATTCCTCATAAAGCAAACAAAAAAAAAATCTAAATGGGACTACAAAATCTACTGTAAGGTAATAAAAAAAAGACTTTTAATGTAAATTATATACTGTTCTTAATCTTTTGGTAAATTCAATATGACAGATCTTTACATAACATCATTTGCTCATGTTGATTTTTAACTAGACTAACAGATCATAAAGCTTGCATTATACTGGGTCACAAATGAATGTTTCTCTTGAATGTAAAACACCAGTTATTCAAATTTTTGTTGTCAGTATGAGAGATTTCTATACTGCTTGCTGGCATTTTTAGCCACTCTGACTAATCATAAAACCTATTTTACACAAGGCCATAAATAATATCTTCCAGATATCCTATATACAATTCATTGGTTTTGTTGAAATATGACCTGGGAGAATTAGTCCACCCCACAGACTACCTCACAGATTGTCCTGAAATTTGATATGGAAGACTTCCACCAAAAGTTTGCCAGACAAGTCCAATTTTCACCCAATATTACAGCTTGTTTTATCTAACACATTTTTCGTTTTTCTGAAATACCATATATAAACACGCCACACTTGAGCTTAAAAAATTGTAAAGATGCTACAGGAATCTCTGTGTTTCACTCTGTTACAATATTCATTTATTGTCCATATGGTGAATCTAATATGCTACCAGATGTGCTTTAGAATTCTGTTGGTATAAGAAAGTAAAATAAGGCCAGCCATTCAGACCACCTTACTTACTGTAGGCATGGTGGCAAGAATGAAATAGAAGAATTTTTTTAATGTTACGAAATTATGGTAATTTCACATAACATATAAAGTTTGTGATTATGATGACTTCAGGGTCAAGAATATGGTTTTTTCGGTGGTACAGAATAGACTAAAGCAATTCTTACTCTGAAACCTCTGAAAACCAAAACAATGGCAAGATTCAGTGGAAATGCACAGGAAGAAGATAAAATATCCATCAGAGTGCTAATGAACAGATCTTTGTGGCAACTATATCAAAGTTACTGAATCAAATTTCTTTCACCATATTCTAATGATGTGTTGTTAAACACACACAATCTGGGGCTGACAGAATTTAGGTACTAAAATAAAGTACAATTCAGTTAATCTGGCATGCATGGGACCAGACAGCTGCTGGATTGTTGGGTATTCTTGATCATCAGACAGTACCTATACTGACCCAAAGTTCTTTAAGATTTTGCAGCCTGCCATCAGAAAATGTACCCTTCTCAGTTACTTTCATTTCATCATAAAAACTCTCAGGTCTTCCAATTGTCATATGCCCAGTAACAGATTTTCCGTTGGAACTCATTCCTGTAAACTACTTATACAATGCCTTGTCCAACTGTGCTAATTTTGGCTCTTTCAATGTCTGCCATTTGAAAATGTCATTCACATTTTCACTTAATATTATAAATGATCACAACTGGTCCTTCTGTTTCTTTATATCATACATAGCTGATGATCCAGTGTTGTATGAAGCCATGACTTCTCTTTGATTTCTACCACCTTCAAGCCTCCTAATTATTTTGAGTTTCTGTAGAATTTTTAAAGTTAAACACCTCCTCTTGCTAGCAGTACCTTTTTTACTCATCTCTGGATCTTCTGGAGCCACTGTAGTAGCTCGAACAAACAGTAATAAATGCCGCATGTTAACACAATGGAAATACAATCCACAGTAATGATACAGATTGTACTAGGCAAGTGGTTTGACCCACTTGTTGTTGGGGATGCCACCAGGTACGGCACGATACCAGCTCATGAAAACCTGAAGTACCTGCTTGCAAAGAGTCTGTGCTAGCAACAAAACATCCAGATAACCCACGATAAAGTCATGGAATCAACAGGCACACCGGTCCCAGGATAACACTCTTCAAGTGCTGAATTATCAAATGACAGACTAAAGGAATTCTACTATATCCACAATATCAGTAATTATCAAATATGGGCAAATAATTTAATAGTATTCCATAACTCATTTTTAAGTAAAACACAAATGACTTTGGATGGGAGGGAGGGTGGTTCTATAAACCCAAATAACAAAGCACTCTGTACAACAGAGTGTCACTGTCCAAAACCCATAATATGGATGAACTGTGTCATGTGACACTGAAAAATATATGTCAAGAGGTAACAAAATATTGAATCACACCTCAGTTTCCTAACTACCAGAGAACTGTGTTAGTTCATACAAAGTTATTAGTTATCATTCATAAGCATATACTCCATGCAATGTTAACATCAATTAGAAAAATAATATCTATTGATGCACTGAAATTAAAGTGATGTTACATCTAAATGGCATTCATGCTAGCATGACAGAACATATCGGACATTAAGAAAACTAGAGAAATACATGATTACTGCTTTCAGTATAAAATAATTAAAATATCAGATGGTAAGTGAGTTTGGTAGTTCAAGTGGGAGGAAGAGAGAAGGAAAGCTATGAATGTCTTTCGCTACATTAGAAGCTGAAGCAGCATTCTACAGATATGAATCTAATAACACACCTGAGTCTTTTGCATGATCATCCTTCTCCTCAATGTCTCTTAACAAATCCCTGAGACCCTGGTTATCGGGTTGTATTGATTTTGCAATGTAGGGAGGCCTACAGCAGCTGATTGGCAGGGGACACAAGGTACTGGTTGTAAGGCAACGTGATATATTGAATGTTTATACGTATAACTTTTGCATTTTACCGTTGCAAGTGTGCTAACAGTCCAAGGCACCTTAAACATTTCTCTTGTCTCACCTCTTTCAAACTTGGTAAACTTATTTCTTACTAACACCACAGGTTTAACACACGAGGGTCTAAAACTGCCTCAAGAAAGTGCACAAATGCACAGAAAATTACTATTCAATTCCTGTAAAATTACTGAACCTGTACCTGCTCATCATGTAATTACCTCAAATAACATGTACACAAAATTTATCAATTTTAATACATAAACAGGTTTCATCTGGAGCATCCCTGATCCAAACATTATACTGCAGTTCAATCTCTTTTATTTTGATTCATAATACTCAATAAAATTTTAATTTGTATTACAATGGAAGAGCAATTCAACGGTATTGACAAAAATGTTGATACTCATTACAAAAGGTTTAGAACTTAAAAATGTATAAATCACAGCAAAAATCAAACACATGCAACTTGTAAAAATTCAAGACTTTGTAAAGGAATTGATAATTATGCAAACGTGTAAATCAATTAATACATCTTAAATGTTTACAAAAATGAATGGTGAGGGGAGAAGGACCTGTATACTTTTTTTTAGGCAAGGCATCCCCATTGTGTTTTAAATATATTAGTCAACAAAACATATATAAATCAAGTCTATACACAAATTTGTTATAAAACCCATCTTCAAACTGAATAAAAAATCATATAGAAAATATATATTACAATGTCATAAATATTATGGAAAAGATTTCTTCTTACATCAACTGGAGGTATTATATGACGTACTGCACATGAAAAATAGAGTTTGAAGATTTTGTAAAATCTGTAATTTAAGACTTTAAAAATTTTAAAGAATAGTATAAAATGTTGGTCTTGTAATGGTACCAGTGGCCACATGGTCTAATGCGCAGGACTGCAGCAACTCACATGCTGGGATTGCAGGTTCGAATCCTGCCGGGGGCATGGATGTCTGTCTCTTGTGAGTGTGTGTGTTGTCAGGTAGGGGTCTCTGTGTCGAGCTGGTCACTCATCCAGAGGAGTCCTACCGAGTGTGGTTTGTCTAATTGAGTGTGATCATGAATCCTCGACGATGAGGAGGCCTTGGCCCACTAGAGCTATTGCACCATGGTTAAAAAAAATGATGGTCTTGTGGAGGTTGATGTTGAAGTGTAGGCTAGCAGAAGACTTGAAAGTAGTGGGGAGTGCAGTACATTTCTCTCTGCAGAATTGTTATGATTGTAATTTCTAACAACATAGTATTTTTGTCAAATTTATAGGAACAAAGGAGGTGTATTACTATAACTGGGGTAAATATACATATTAATGGTGGTATGGTTATGGTTATGGTAATACACCTCCTACATTCATATAAATTTCACAAAAATACTATGTTGTTACAGATTACAATCATAACAATTCTGCAGAGAGAAATACACTCATGCTGCCCACTACATTCAAGCCCGCTGCTAGCCAACACTTCAACATCAACCTGCACAAGTCCACCATTATTTTATAATATTACTTAAAATTTTTTTAAGTTTTAATTTACAGATTTTATAAAATCTTCAGGCTCTATTTTTAATGTGTAATATATCTTATAGTACCTCCACATGATGTAAGACGAGATCTTGTTCATAACATTAATGGCACTGTAATATACATTTCCTATATGATTTTGTATTCAGCCTGAAGATGGCTTTTATAGTCGAAACATGTCACTGATGACTAATTACAAACAAAGTTGTGTATAGACTTGACAGACCATTTGTTTTTCTAAAAGTAATCATCAATGCAACAGTAAAAACTTTTTTTATGATTATGTTCATCTCCTAGTAACACTACAAATACTCTACTAAGTCAACATACCAAATAAAAAGGTGAATCAGAAACAAAAACAGAACATAAAATAAAAATTGAAAAAAAGTACCATGAAACATGAAACTTTAAGCAGATTACCATTTTAGCATTGAGCTCCATTAACAGAATGATGCCACAACACCTTGACAGGCATAAAAATAGGAATTTCACTTCAAAGATGCTCCTTTTATTCACTAAAATTTGAAAATTTACTGTCATATCTTACTACCAGACACCCAATATTTATGGTCCTACTGGGTTCCAAGACCTGACACTTTACAGAAAAGATACACATGTATGCTTTATATTACAAATGAACAGCAATTATGTAAAAAAGTGGGAAGGGAAGCAATACATGCCATGTGTAAAAGGCATTTGAAATTAAGTGAGTTGTCAGGCCATTCAATAATTTTTTCGAATGACTTCTAAGACCTGAATTCAATAAGTGACAGGGTGAGGTATAGGTAAAGATGAGAAGCGATGACAAAATGAATGATAAAGCAAAATCAAGCGAATACCCACACTAGAACCTTTGCCGGATGCTGACGAAACCGAACTCACGGCTTTCATGATGCTCTTGTCCCACGCAATGGATGCTTCAAGCATGTAGAGGGCCATGGCAAGCTGAGCAGATGTGTGGGCTCGCCCCACAGCTTCTCGCCACACTACCAGACCTTTCGGCACATTATCCTCTGTTGTAGCCACCTCTCCAGACATACCACACAAATTGACATCACCAGTACTGCAATGGAAACAGAGGGAACTTAATTCTATGTCTGAAAGCAGGTGGAACACTAATAATGGGCATTCATTTATTTCATAACAATGCATCAACTTCTGGAGTTATGTTATCACCAACAAGCTCTGGTGGAAAACACTGGCTGGGTTGAAGTTACATCCCATCGTCAAGTCACTGGATATCAGTAACAAATACGAATATTTTAACACTATACCCCCATCCATGTCCAGGTCTGCCAAGTGGTGTCTTCCTTTTGGATTCCCTAATTGAATCTGGTAAACATTTCTCGTTTTAGTGTAGTGAGTATAGTGACAAGGCCACAGGTTGGACAAGCTGGGGTTTAAATCCTAGGAAGAAAAAAGACTTTCATTTCTCCAAAATGCCTGGACTGCCTCTGGGGCCCACCCAGCCTCCTATTCAATGGGCATCAGAGGCTCTTTCCCTAGGGATAAAGCAACCTGGGTGTAATGTCAACCACTCATCTTCATTCAGTGCCCTGGTAAAGAATAAAAGGAGAAATACCGCCACTCCCACTACATACCTTCATGGAACGCAGAGGAACAACTTTACCTTTTGCCTTGGCCATTTTTGACTTCCTCCTCATACTTACATGTCCCATCTTTTTTATTTAACAACTGTATAGTTAGTAAGTTGCAAGTACAAATTATACAGCATTTCATTATATAATTAGCTTCCCTCTTCTGTTACTTCACTCTTAACCAAGGTCAATATTCAACTCAGCACTATATTCTCAAACACCCCTTCCTTGAGAGAAGAAAACATAAATGTTCCATAAATATAAAAGAAGAGATAAAATTGGAGTCTGGTAAATTTTAAGTTTTATAAGTTTCTCAGACAGGACACAAGAATTGTTAATACTAAACTAACTCAGCAGATATGTCCAGTTCGTATCTCAGTTGGGACACAAGACTACATAATCTTGGTGTTTCTTACCATTTATTTGGTTATACTAGAGAAACTCAAGGACACTAGTCAAAAGAGGTTACATCCACTATGCTTCACCCCTTCCAATTCATTATTCAGTACGTATCCTACCAACCAACACTTCAAAACATATGCTACTGAAAAAAAAAAAGCCCACAGGTTTCAAGATGGATGTGACATCTCACAGCAGTCTCATACAAGTGTATTGATTTAAATAACATCATGGTAGAGAGAAGTAACAGCCTACTCTGCAATGTCAGTACTCTCCTGCCAGATGACAGTATTATTCATAACCATGAGAACCTCAAACATCATACAGCTGACATCAGTTGTGTAGAAATACACACAAGAGGCATGTTTCTATCTCAGTCACTGGTTCTTAAATGTGTAAGACTACTCTCTTACCATAGGAAATGTGCAGGCTGAGTGCTAGAACAAGAAGGCAATTCTAGTCACAGGTTTCCAATGTGCCTACCTGAACAATGGAATCTGAGAATTCAAATAGAAAAATGCACCCTTGCTTCCAAGAATCTTAAAAAAAAGCTAATAAAGGTTCAGTAAGCAGAAAGAACCTGTACCAGTCAGTTTTATATGCATAAATTTTAAAAAGTCTGTAAAAAATACTCACTACTTTTTTCATTGTAAGTCAGAATTTAATTTTAGGTTTCATTTACCTATTTTATATAAAATCTCTGTGTCAGCAAGTGACAGTATGAGGGAATGAGTCACAGCTTAGTTGCCTGGTTACCTGCATCAACACATCTGGGCTGTCAGGTTACAACAGGGGTTGAGAGAGAGCAAGAGTGTTCTCTATGAGGTATGAGGTGAGGCTGAAAAAACAGCTGTGCATTGACCATACACACCACACCCAGATGTCAGAACTCTTAACAGATGAAACTGATGCTTGGTTTCCACCAAAAATAAAGAAATGACTGATGAAAGAGGCTGTGGAGTACCACACAAACATTAAGGCAGCCTATCATTTGATAGACATGTCTAACAGAACAATAAATCTATAGAATATGGCAAATTCTACAGCTTTCTGAATTTAGTGTAGAGTTAGATGAGTTTACTTCAGTGCATCTGGTCCAATAACTACTAAGATATTAATGCTTTAATGGGACTGTGGTAGCACAGTGGTTAAGGTGCTGTGCTACAATTCAGAAGGTTGCTGGTTCGATCCCAGCTGGTATCACTGGAATTTTTCATTGACATAAAATCCTTTTGATAGCACTATGGCCCTGGGGTTGACTTAGTCTCTAAGAGAAATGAGTACCAAGAGCATTTCCTGGGGGTTAAGGCGGCCGGTGCGTAAGACTGACAACCTTACCACCATCCTGTGCCACTGTCATGAAATCTGGGAACCTTAACTTCCTGGAACCCTTTGGGCCCCTCCAGGCCTGTAACGGGACTGCTTTACCTTTATTAATGCTTCAATAAAATTATGGATAAATTTTAATAGTTTAAAACTGGTTCTATTAAGATGAACTTTAGAAAATAATTTCATTCCAGTGTCTAGGCATTAAGACAACAGAGATTCTGATCTTATCAGTTGGGTTTAAATATACACAGTGCTCTCTCATGGCTCGAGTATTTTATGCTGTGCATGGTAACTTAAATTACTAGCATGCAGCAATTCACAAAATATATCATGGTAATTACAGTTCTAATCTTAAGGAGTCGAAATAAGAAATGGACTGTTAGAGGCAATAAAACACCACACCAATCAACTCTCCTTACCTCACACCAAGAGGAGGTTTCAGGTATCGTCTTTCTATTGCTGCTTCTAATGACATCAATCTATCCTTAGCCAACTGAATCGGATTCTTTGTATTCTCATACTCCCCCTCAGCTGGCATACAAGAAGGGCGGAATCTGACACCTTCTTCTGTGGTTGCTCTTCCTGGCACTTTCCAACCCTAGTTTTAAACAATGTAGGAATACAAAATAGTGACTTTATGCATGCGGACATGCAGCTCCAACATTCAGTGTCAAAGGAGATAAGACAATTATTTTTGATGAACAGAAAAGAACAAGGGAGGAAACGAATTTTAAGATGGTGAAATCTAAGGGACTATGGACTGACAATATAGCAAGGAAAGCAGAGATTGGGAGTGCAGAGAATTTTAGTCAGGAAAGAAAATGGAACTAAGGTACAATAAATCTTCGAAAAATTGGACATGAACATGGCATTGGCACAGAATTACGTCCAGTGGGAGGCTTTTGTATACATGGAGTAAAACTGTCAGGGTTTACTACCACAGAAGTTTAATTATCACAGGTGCTGTTCTGAGGAACTGGGGAAACCATAAAGACATTAATGCAAGATGAAAGTCTCTTATTTATTACTCAAACAATCAAATGCAACCTGTGACTGCATAAAATTATAATTTGAACTGTAGTGTACTTTTGTGTTCCTGGGCACACCCTCAATCCACTCGCTGTAATTAATAATTCCTTTACTTCTTTAATTCTACAGATTTTGGCATTCCCTGGATGCCAACATGAAGTGAAAATGGACATGTACTTTATTATTCACATATATGTAAATGTACATGTGGGTGCACATGCACACACACAAACACACAGCCACATTCAGCACGGCTATTTTGGAAGCCTTATTTTTACCATTTTTGAAAGAAAGGTGAGCTAAAAATGGTGCCTTGAACACTGGAGGAATGACTTCATTAGCTGTAATGTCCGCATAACTACAACTGCAACAATGACGGGCTTTAAAAACAGAATTTTAGTATGTGCTTTGAAGTTCTCACAACAAGAAGTAATCTTATGATCATGGTCTTCTGAGACATGAAGCCAAGTACTTCAGCAGAAAAATACTACTTCGAAAGAACCTGCTGCTTCCCTCTTCATATCCAAAGAGAATGTCCGAGAGCAAGTGCCTTCGAAACATTGATACCTTCCTACAAATCACACAGTAACAACTGTTAGATCATAATTATATGAAATTAGTGCAGTGTGGTTCGATAATTCTTCAGAGATTCCCCAAAGATGAGAGTCTGAGTCTAAAGATTTTGTATTTTTTTCAACATAAATACAGGAAAAACCAACCTCATAATTACATACGAATAACTGAAAACCAATCATAGGTTTTTGTGCTGATCTGTGAATCCTGGCAATATAAAGTTGACAGATACTCACCTTAACCTGCATGCTGGCATTAGCCACCTTATCTTCAAGTGCCTCCACCTGCTCCAGCATCATCACATCAACACGAAGTGCAACATCAGGAAACCAGTCACAGTACGTGTCCTTAAGAGGTGCACCACCAGGCAGAGCTGAGATCTTGTGATCCATATCTGTGATAGCGAGGTCTGTCGCTGACTTGTTCCCACTTGCAACACAGAGCTGTACAACCAGCTTGTTTTTCAAAACATATTATGGAAAACATCAAACAAAAAAGACACACTTCTTCAACTATGTGGGTGGTTTCAACAATAAAATCAAAGGCAAAAATGCCTAGTCAAGTCCCTTCTTCACAGTTCTATGTATCATACAGGCAACTACTGCATGGAAGTGTATACTACAGTCCATAAAAACATCCTTTATTAAAAACACGTACCAAAGAAATGTTCATTCAGCACATTTTAAATACAAATGTTACTCAGCAAATGTTCATTAAATATTTTTTTTTTTAAATTCAAACCTTTTCCATGTTTCTATTTCAAACCTCACACATATCAGCTGCAAATGAAAGAGAGAGAGAGAGAGAGAGTGTGTGTGTGTGTGTGTGTGTGCGCGCGTGTGAGTGAGACACAGAGAGACAGAGAGGGATACCGGGGTGGGGAAAATATGACATTTTTGCCATCTGTTATTCCAAAATGTAAGCTGCCAGTAGTGATGTCCAAATCCATAAATAACAAGGATGTACCACTCAACACATCACCATGAAGTGGCAGATTTTTGACAACAGACTTACACATGAAAATACATGTCAGAAGCCTGCCAGCAGACTTCAGGAAAGGATTAATGTCTCACTTCCAGAGTGTAATCATTTTTGCTACAATATAACTGTGCCAAGTTGGCCTGCAACACTTTTTTTTAAAGCAAGAAACAAAGTAATTCCACAGACATCTGCATCAGAACTTTGGCCATAAACTCTGTCAGTGGAGCCATTTTCACCCATTGATGTCTAATACTATCATTCCAGCAGACGTGTGTAAAACTCAGTGCAGATGTGTCTTAATGTTTTCCTTATTTTCTGGGCATTAGATCTTCAATACTTTTCCCTTTTTATTCTTGTAAATATTTTTTTTTGGGGGGGGGGGGGGGGGGGCATTTATAATCTTAATGTTTTCCACATTTTCCATGCATTAGAGAGGGCCAAGGCATGTAGAAGATAATAATATGCAATACTAATAAATGCAAACTGAATACAAGTGCATTTTGTTGGACTTATATTATTAGTAATTGTACATGAAAGTTCAAATAAATATTTTACAGGATGGTGGACTCGCCTAGGAGGCCAGATACCATGACTGCCTCCATCACTGCACATTACTCTCCGACTTTTTTGATGCAACTATATGAAATAAGAGGTAAACACTGCATAAAGTAATTACATAAGCCACTTTCAGTAAACCATCAGAAGTACTACTGATTATGTAACTCCAGATTTTCTTATTTTGGAGACAAGAATTGGAATTTTGTTCAGATATATGCTACTGTTTAGCTTCTCTTTTAGTTTCATGTTTCAAGTATCCACTGTTACCTTAAACAATAGGATGGAGGAGTCTGGCCTGGCTTCATTTAGCTCAGGATAGTGACCAGTGGCAGGCTCTTGTAAGCAAAGTAATGAAACTTCAGGTTCCATAAGATGTGGGGAAATTCTTGACCAGGTGTGCAACTATTAACTTTAAAAAGAGGAAGAGTGCACCATGGAGTTGGTTAGCATCATGTTACACATAAGGTAAGCCTGAAAATTTAACATCATGGACACATATCCTATCTGCTCTAATCCCGAGTTGTATAGTAGCAAACTGATAGTAACCTTGCCAGAACATTCCACTGTGTGTTCAATGTACTTGGACAGGATCCGCTTGAGTTCACGTTCCCTAACTCCACGTGAATGAAGATTCTCCAATATTGTCCTCAGTTGGTCTTCATCTGTTATCCTCCACCAACCTCTCCGTAACTCTGTAATGAACAAGTACATATATTAATAACTGACTGAAATATACACACAGAAAAACCCACATTACAAATCTGGCTGGATGACAAGTTATTTATGCATTAATCCATGAAAATGTTAAATGAGAGTTACATCAAAATGAAAGACAAATTACTACTGTGATTACAAAACATTTTATTAATTCCTAAAATAAAGCTAATGATGCTTTTTGTCAATAGAATAAATTAATGTTAGGATGTCACTGCACAAGGTATTCGATGAGACCATTTTTCTGTCAATATATTTGGAAACAAAAAATATGTAGGTGTTACAAAATATGACTCCATTTAGAGCAACCAAATACTACACAGTAAAGTGCAAATATAAAATGAGTACCATCCATATGCACCCAGAATGTTATTTGTTAATACAACTGAGGAGTGATGTCTGTTTTGTTGGCTAAGTGAGATGAGTGAAGAGCAGCTCTTTCTCCACATGTTCAAGTCTGCTCAAACTATCATAGTTGATCTTGAAGGAGAAAAAGTGTCACCTGAGAACTTCAGAGTCTGACAGTGCCTCACCAAATGTGTGCACCTGCAGTTCATAAGTATCACCTGACAACTTAAAGGACTGAGAGTGCCTCACCAAATGTGGGAAACTGCAGTTCATCTGGCTCTTTATCATTGTTCCCACTTTCTTCACAGTTTATTTCTGTAGATAACAATGCCATTCTTGCTAAAGCATCCACAAGGGATGAAACTGTGTCATGAATCTTAACAGAAGTAAACAGGAATGATGGCAATGACATAAAACCGGAGGACAAGGAATAAGTTAACGGTAATGATAAATCTGTCACTACTGTTACAGAAGCAACCAACATGGTAGAAAGTCTTCAGTGCCTTGTAACGACCAAAAAAGTTGTTCCAGTATAAACAAGCACTGGAGGGTATAGAAATTCTCCTGGAATTTAACAAGAAATTATTATTAAAATGGGCCATACAGAAAAAAATTAATAACTTTTTAGAAAGCAAAATAATAATTTTGCCTTTTTAACATGAACAAGACTATCATTATGAAATTTTTAACTAGTTTCAGTGCACAAGCAAACATGATTTCATTACTCCTGTAACTTCATTAGACTCACATTTCACTGCATACACTTCTACTATGATTCTGTGGAAATCCACACATTCACATTTCGAATTTACTTTTATTTCACACACTATTTATCACAATGCTATGTATTAGTTTCTTCATCCTCTGCCACTGCTTCTGTTCATCTTACTTTCTGCCACTCACATAAATACAAGAATAAATTATGTATTATTAGTACTACTTCAAAGTAGCTGTAACTACTACTGCTATGAGCACCACCACCACTGCTGCTGCTACCAGTTGCTCCCAGCTGGTCTCTTTTCTGTGACACCTGAGCATTATACAAAACGAAGGCATGAAAACCAGTGACATAAATTAATTACAAACCCTTCTATGAGAATATTAGTCCTACGACCAAGTGCATAACCAATCTGGTCCACTCAGCTGGATATACATCTACAACGGTCAAAGCATTCTATCTCAATGGAAGCTGATTCACCAAAGTAGGGATACGCCTATAAAATGCATCTGGAGCCTTCAATGTGACATTTTTTTGGATAGAAGTGCATTATATATTAGCATTAGTACATTTGCACGGTACCATTATTTTGAAGGGAACCAGTATTGTTCAGCAACATTAATAATTGTCACATATGTTTTATCTACTGCAATGCTTACCACATGGGACAGGTTTGGCCTCTGCAGGCTCCATAGGTCCCATCCTCTTCAGCTGCTCAAGCTGTACCATTTCCTCTGGTGTAAGGATAAGTGGTGCTGGTGACTCACACTGGCTGCCCCCTGGTGAAGGTGAGGACAGTCTTGATGGAGGTGGGAACACTGGAATGCGCAGCTCTGTGCCATTTTCCACACACCTGTTCAATGGTAGGAATATCTTTACATCTAACCCCAATACTATCTTATTTCAGATGCTTGTGTCTCTTGGTTTATGTTGTGAAGTTCTGTCAAATGCAGAGTTTATATAGTGTCAATGAGAAATAGCATAATAGTATAAAAAGATCTTATAGTGTAGCTAACATCATATTGTCCATTATCGGAAATTCCACTTCAGATGCTTGTTTAACTTCTAAACAACTGGGTTGGTATTTATATTGTAGTGCATGGCTTATGAAGAAGTATTATATAAAAAGAAAGAGATGAAATTATGAAGTAAAACAGCATTCTGTGGGAAATAAACTAGATGTTATGCAGCATGTCCTAAAAATGCAGAAAACTTCCATGTTGCCTAAACATATAAAATTATTTTCTAAGTGTGTTTTTTTATGTATGTTCACATATGCAAATGTAAGTCATTTAAAGGTTCACAATGTTTCTACACATGTTACATATCAGGGCACAATCTTGCTGTTGGTTGTGGTATTTAGTTCTGCAAAACCATGTAAATGGTGATACCACAATGCGTTAATACATTATAGGAAAAAAAGGTTATGAAAACAAAAAACTCATTTAAAAAATTATATGCACAATGATTAATAAACACAAAGACATTTGTGTTGGTGTTTATTTGGGAATGTTGGCATTCCTGGCTGGAAGTATCCATGGCAATCAAACACCGTATGGTGCATGGTAAGGTGGCCCACAGAACACTTAGGAAGGAAAGTGATGACCTTTGATTGCTTTGCCTTCTTCTGCACATTCCAATACATTGCCTTGTATGCTGTCATGACAGCCTCCCTCTTAAGCTTAAATTTCTGAATGTCTGGCACCTACAGTCAACCTCATAGAAATGGTGAAGTCATCTGCCATCTGAAGGCCTTTCTTCAGAGTTCTGGTAGTCAGCTGAGGCATCTCCACAGCAGTGTCAGAATCTTCATCTCCTTGTTCACTCAGCACTGTCACATCTTCAGATTCCTCTTCAGTTAAATCAGTGGAATGAGTATCCAGAACTTTCTGGATATCAGCCCCCTCCAACTCTGGGAATCCTCATCCAGGAACTTCATAGGTTAAAAAAAAGTACATTTCTTATTTTTTCCTGCTGGTTCAAAAAAAATTCCAGACATCATTAATAGCTTCAGTCCAAAGCTCCTCCAGCAGCCATTCACAGTTGCGGTCTTCAGCTCATCCGTAGGTTCTTTGACAGTTCATATGCACTCAACTATGCTGTATGGCTTCAAGCATACACCGACACTAATAATATTCTCCTGCACCTCAAACTCAGATAGTGTGAAAGGTGCAGCTTATGCGACAGCTCTCGAGTGTTGTCATATTAAGCCACTGCAGGTGTAAGGTGGCAGCACTGGACAGACACTCAACATTCCAGTGGGCGAGTCCAAGATCCTGTGGATTCCCCCGGGACATTATTAAGGAGTACTATTATAGCCAGTCTTTGAATTGAGGTACAGTTTTTAAAACAGCCATCAGTGACGTGGCCTTACTCCCTCACCACAGTACCACTGACAGACAACCATTTGTGTCTATCTTACAGACAAGGGCCTGCCAATCTTTCGAGGAAAGATCACCGAAGCTGTGGTCTTAATGCTTTTCCTAATCTTTTCTTTATTCATAAACTGACCTGCCAATTTATTTTTATCATAATGACATCCAACAACAGCAATGGTCATTCTCCTGTCCAACTGACCCTGTGCCTTCACTTTCTCTAACAGAAACATTACTTGCCATTTCTTTCTTTCTTTCTTTCTTTCTTTCTTTCTTTCTTTCTTCTTTTTTTCTTTTCTTCCACCAGCCCTTACATCGCCCCTTTCCAAATATAATTAAAGCAGCAGCAAGAATTAGTTCTAAAACTATGTGAAGTACAGTGGAAGTACATTCTGTACCACACAATATTCAGATTGTTACTGAGTGATGAAGACGTCAGATGCAGCCTCTTGTGTATCACTTCAAACACCTGAACAGCCGTAACCACGAATAAGTGAGGAACCTACACAAGGATGTATGAAAATTGCCACAGCAACGTGCAAATCCGTAAATGTGAAGGGTATGTTGTCTTATAAAATACTGTTCATAAGCCAGGGTAGTGTAGTCAATATACACACTAGGCTACAGGCTGGACAAGTTATGGTTCAAATCCCAAAAAGCTACAGACTGGCTTTGAGGCCCACCCAGCTTCCTATTCAATGGATACCAGGGTTTTTTCCCAAGAGTAAAGAAGCTGGGGAATTATGCTGACTGCTCACCTCCATCCAGCACCAAGATTAAGAATGAGTGGAGCTATACCCGTACTCGCTCTGCATGCCTTCATGGCATACACAGGGATCACTTCAGCATTTAACTTTTACTGTTTATAAGCACTGGAAAATTATCAACACCAACTGCAAATATTAGTGCGTCAGGTTATATTCAGCATAGCTGCAATATTCAGAATTACAATTCTGACAGGATTAACCCTTTGACGCCAGAATTAAACCCCCCCCCCCCCCCCCCCCAGCCACTTTAGTGGCCGTTCGGCTACTTAAAGGGCTCACTGTGCGACATATATGTATGTCATTCGGTGGCTAAGGGTTAAGAGCCAAGAATCTCCTGGCTTTATTTAAACAAACTGTGGACCCCAGATTTCACTAGACACATGTACACCACAATGCACATGTACAAACACACACACACAAAACAGTAATCTTATAAACAACCCTGGAGTTTTAACTGATATTTGAACACAACAGACAAAGTACGTACAATGTGACATCGAGGCGCATTTGCAAAACCACTCTTGATGTGGAAAAGCAATAAGTATTACATATTCCGAGTGTGTATCTATTGCCTTAGTTATCCAGTGCAAGCACCATGTTCTACTGTTATCTGTGGCCTGTCCGGCTCTTTCACATTTTTACACATTATCTCACAGACAGCACAACATTGGGAAAAAGTTATTGAATATAAAATGTGTGTTCTTATTTTCTCTATAATTCACACAATAAAACAAACAAATGCACTGCTGTTAAACTCATATTTTTTATACAGAATTTGTCATAAACCTGACATGTTTCACATACCAGGTTTATGACAAATTGTGTATAAAATCTGGATCACCTTCAGAGAATGAGTGAACACTAATAAAGCATCTATAAAAACACAGATTATTTACTACATCAAAACTGGTGCATAAAATGTTTGTAGGCATTACAAAATTCAATTGTAGTAGTGTAGAACTGGTCCATAAGATGATGAAGTAGTAGTGTTATAGGTTGTTACGATGGTTCATATCAGGAGGATGTCATGTTCAAGTTTGTTAACCAATACAGACTCAAATTTCATTAAAACCAGTCCACTAAGAGCTCCGTTGTTCTAGGTGGACAGATGGATAGTCAGTCAGAGAGACAGACAGAAAGCAATTTTGTGAATGCACCCAAAAATGATACTCTCATTAAAAAAAAACTTTATGTGAGCATTAAGCTGTTAATGACTCAAGGAACATTCATTTGGACACCATAAACACCATACACAGTATTTCTCTGAACAAGACATATAAGACATGAACATATGAACATTCTATCACACCCCACACCCACACCGCCTACAAAAAAAAAACCCTAATGCACACTACACTTAGATTTGCATAAGGAGATAATTAACAGTGTGACAGGAAGCACCATTTTACAGCAAATATTAAAGCTTACCTTGTAGGGCAGGTACCATTTGTTACTGATGTAGAGTCACATGCATCCCTTGGTAACACACTAAACCAGTTTCTTTCACCAGTCAATATCCCGGTTGTACCACTCAGCAGAAACGTTCCATTCAATTCCTTTCCATTACTGAACACAGTAGAAGAATTCAAATTGTACAAATGATTGAGAGCATTGAACTTATCACCATTTGGAACTATAACAGGTCCTATTTCTGCATTTGCCTTCTCCATACACTCTCCTAACCGTTCAAACTGGATCGGTCTATGGACTAGAAAAGTTGCTGGAATTCTGTCTTCACCATCTTCCAACTGAGTTTTACTACCGAACACCAAACTCTTGTCCTTACTATCAATACACGTTGTGCCAATACTTTTATCTTCTTTTTTAATAGCATTAAGTTCAGTACTAAACAAGTCACTCTTAATTTCTACCTTCACAGCACTCAAACCATCATCCTTCACCTCATTTTTGATATACGAAGTACCAGTAGCATCCTTGATATCTGCTTTTGTCACAGTTAAACCACTGGGGACACAGATCACATCACCCTCTATCTTTATCTTGCCATCAGTGATTTCAGTAATAACGTTCTCTTCACACTTAACAGCACTTTCTTCCATCACCAATGGTCTCTTGGCATAACTGGAAACTTCCCCTACTTCCATTCCTAATTTGTTTACACCTGTCTTTTCTCCTTCTCTACGTATAACCACATCACAAGTTTCTTCACTCTGCTCTTTTGCATTGCACTTAGGTTCACCTGCTGTAAAATCTTCTGCCTCTTTTCCAACAGTGACCAGTACTTCCTCCTTTCCATTCCTTTCATTCACAACCTGTTCACCTTCACCCTGTAATTTATCTGAATCTACTTCCATTTTATCCTCCCCTGCAAATTCCTCTATCCTCTCGATCTTCTCTGACCCTACTAACCTTGCCCTTTCCTCACTTCTTTCCCAGGAAGACAATTCATCTGTTCCCACTCCCCTATCCATACAATCCTCTTTCTCTCGTGTTCGTTTCTTCCTGTGTTCATTCTTTACATCCCCACACTCCTCACTGTCACCTGCAATTTTCACATCCTCTTTTTGAGCAGCATCCAGTTCCTCAACCTCCATTTCCAACTCTTCATCTTCGGTTTCCTTGACACACAACTCCACGCTGTGTTTAAACCTCTCCTCACAGCTCATCTTTTGTTCTTCACCTGCAGGCTCTTGTAATGATTCACTTTTGTTAGTTATTTCCTTATCTTCTTTCTCCTGCAATTAAGAATATACAAGAAATATCAATACAGAATCACTTCATAGTCGAGAATCTGTAAAATTTCTGGCATTCTAAAAACCTCAAATGTGCTAGGATATCATCAAACAATCACACCTGACAAGCATAACTGCAGAGTAAACTCTACAATATAAACTGACAGCACAACTGTGTTCTTACAAACACAAGTAAGCACAAATATAAGAACCAAGATTAAGTGTGCATCAATACAGTAAGTGTTCATGTATAGTATATGAATATGTAATTATACCTAAGTACTATGCTATGAAGGTGTATATAGCCAGTAAAAGTAAGATTTCATGCATTCCCACATTATGTGCAAGACAGGTCTTCATGGCCTCGTCAATTTATCTGCAGGGAGAGAAACCTTGTACCAATAAGACAGCAGACTTGGTTCACCCAACTCAGGATGTGGTGGCATGATTCAGTCCTCCATAAGGAATCAAATCCTAGCCATCATGCCAGTAGACAGAACAGTGTTCAAGCACTATAACTCTAAAAACACCAGAGATCTACAAACTGTATGACAGTTCTAAGTTACATGTTGTATACCAACATGCAGCTCAGCAAACAGTATAACTGATCCAAACTCACAGTTCCTATTACCATGCCATGGTACAGCAAATCTTCAGACTTTATTACATGCATCCCAAACTGTCTGCAAAGGAAAGACTGTACTATGACAGGCAACAAACACAACCTACAATGGTACAATCACCCAGCATTCTTCCAGATCAGTGCTATATGCTGTGACTAAAAACAGTTTCTATTATTTAAATGTCCCATGTTGCAAAAACAGATACATTTAAGTTTCTAACAAAAAAATAAATTTTAAATGTTTTACAATATAATCCAAAATTTTATAACCATAGGGGCAGTTTAAAGATATTCACTGTAACATTAAGTGGTTTTACTTATGCAATTTGGACAAGTGTTACATTTTACCAGTAATCCTGTAAAGCAACCCAATGACAGTCGCAAAAGCAACCAAAACATGTAAGTCAGTTTTAATATATGACAAAGCATATTTTATATGTGTGCATTTGTTGGTTTTCTACATTAAGTGTAAATAAGTTTCTATTCCGTTCTACCTTGGTAGCTAATTACTGGATTATTTGTGTTGGCATGTAGGTTAAATGTGCTGCAACAGTATTTTCATTCTGCATATATGTATCTTATCCACCTGCAGTCAATTGTTTTACATTTGATGTCCCAAGAATCACACCTCTGAAAGCCATAATTATCTCATGTTCTACCCTCAACAAACCAGAGCAATTAAATATAATCTACCATAGTCCTAATGGTTTGAATGAGATTAAAAAAAAAAAGAGGAAGAGGCAGCATCCTTGTTCCAAGAGATATCTTGCTGCAAGAGTAATTTCTTTACTGTTGCACACGATATTTGATTACAGCAGCACGGACTTATAGCCACTGATGTCACATCTACCCCCAGCACACTACTGCAGCTTGTCCAAAATTCAGATGGACTGGGCTGTACATTGTAGACAGACAACTATTTATCCTTACCCGCACTACTTAATGATGTCTATACAAGTACAATAAATTTATACTGTACAGTCTGCCATTACAGAAAGACTCTGCCAACCTGTTTTGGGAGAAAGGTCCTAAAGATGAACAAAGGTAATCTAGTGTCCAGGTATGAAGTGATCTGTTGGAAGGATAAATGACATATGTATGTCCTGACCAACCTTCATGCTTTACCAGCATAAGGAAACTTCAGAGATAACTCTGCCAATACATGAAATCTCTGGTCATTGGTGACTACTGTACCCATGCAGGTTAAGTGGACAAAACTAAGACCAGATGTACACCAATTATGGTGAAAGCAGACAGACCTGCAAATAGGTCAAAAGGGTCCTACCTACACCTAATTGATGAGATCACTGTCAACTTTCATCATCCATGTTTCTTTTGGGAGAATTATGATGAAGAAAATTTCAGGAGCAGATGATACAGACCTCATATGACTACCATGTAAGATGCTGTGTAGATAGATCAAGAGCTGCAGCAATTCAGATCAGCAGACTTGACCTGCTGTCAAGAAGCATGCGACATTGTTGTATGCCCATAAAAAATGAAAAGTACGTAGTAATTCGGGGACCGCAGTAGCACAGGGGTTAAGGTGCTGCGCTACAAATCAGAAGGTTGCTGGTTCGACCCCAGCTGGTGTCGGTGGATTTTTTATTGACATAAAATCCTTCTGATCGCACTATGGCCCTGGGGTCGACTCAGCCTCAAACAGAAATGAGTACCAGGAGAATTTCCTGGGGGTAAAAGCAGCCAGTGCGTAAGGCTGACAACCTTACCACCATCCTGTGCCAATGTCACGAAATCTGGGAGCCTTAACTTCCTGGAACCCTCTGGGCCTGTCCAGGCCTGTAATGGGACTGCTTTACCTTTTGCATAGTAATTCAGAAACAAATGTGGCTGCTTGTAATATTTTGAGTTACAGCAAACACAACAACATTCTGAATGTATCTGCACCAGTAAATGTATCACATGCAAATATTCAGGTTCCCTGCAGTAATTCTTTGCAAATTCTTGGGGCATACCATTAGCTATGTGTCAGCATATATCACACCCTGCACTTCTCTGAATAAAAGATGCAAGCACAGTGCACTCAATGCAGCCTACATGTTGTGTACCACTGTGTGACAACTCTGATATTCAGGCAACATATACTGTGCTCTTGTATAAAACTGAACATACACATGAAAAAGGCATGCACATAATGGAAAACACACACTATACAGTATTTTCCACAATCAGTGGACCACAGCACATTATAAACCACAAAATTATACTGCATTCTGAATTAAGCTTTAATTTCATTACACAGAAGGTGTAAGACACATTTGTAATTTTCAAGGAATACAGGGTATCTTTGTGTCCCTGAGAACAACAGCTATCAAAGATGGGTTTTTCACACAAAATTCCATGTATGCTGTTCCCCCTGCAGCTCAGCATACCATATTTCATCGAAAAGTACCAACCTCCAGCTTTTAAGCACGCCCAGAACCTTCTGAAAATTTCTCAACATAGGATGGAGCACTTGTCTTGGGGTATTAGCAACTTCCCTTGGAAGAGCATCTTTCAGTTCTTGCAAGGAATGTGGATTGTTCATATAAACTCTAATTTTCAGTGTTGGACACTTTTGGAACACCAATTTCTTATGGCTGTCCACAGTCCCACTGGATGTAAACCATACCCATCACAGAAAACAACATTATTTAATGGTTATTAAATTCATAGCTACTGATACTTAAAACCACCTGCATGTCTTTTCAATCAGAATTTAACATTTTCATACCTTCTTTTGTCCAGCACTAAACCTGTCATTTCAAAATTTTTCCAATACGCAGTATACACTTATTTTACATGATGCTGTTGAACCAGTACTTTTACACAACTTGTGGTTACTCTTTTCCATGACATATAACTCATAAAAGTATTGTAAAGGAACACTCTTTGTTCAACACAATACTTATTCCTCTCCCCCCCCCCCCCCCCCCCCCCCCCCCCCCCCCCCCCCCCCCCCCCCCCCCCCCCCCCCCCCCACCCCCCCCCCCCCACCACAAAAAAAA
>Ga0131853_10005327_pt1 | contig 23185 bp, 19 predicted proteins | sample TergutLab28metaG_FD_92764 | JGI IMG/M metagenome (GOLD analysis project Ga0131853, IMG submission 92764) | Labiotermes labralis P1 segment gut microbial communities from Petit-Saut dam, French Guiana - Lab288 P1 (version 2) (version 2) | ecosystem: Host-associated > Arthropoda: Insects >...
AGTAGTAGTAGTAGTAGTAACAGTAGTAAAAGCAGCAGTATATGTTGTTTTGTTGTAGGAGTAGCAACATAATGCACATGCAACCCAATGCCCCAACAAATATTTAGGTGGCGAAAGCAATACCAAATTCAAACAAAATTCTTTTATCTATTTCCACCAAAAGTGTGCGGAAGAACCAGACATGCTATCTCCATTATGCGTAAGCTGCAGTTATTGCTTTTGTACAAAGAACGCCGAAAATGACAATCGTTTCGCCACAGGGTCTTTTCTTGGCGTGGGAGACCGCGCTTCGCACCTAGAAAGTAAAATGACAGTCGGATGGGGTTTTAGATAATACGAGTAAAGAAAAAAGTGTCCGAAAAGTGTAGCAGGAAACATATCCCTAACTTTATTTTAGACTGCAGGTCAGGGACTATAGGACTGCACAACAGTAATGAGCCATAACAGAGAGCCAAGCTTTCGACCGCAGCAGCTGTGTAACAAGAAAATAACCGACGAACCCCCAACGTTATTAAGCACTGTATTACAGTTTCATAAATAATTATCTGTTTCGCATTAACTTGAACAGATAAGTGTCACACGAGCAAACCACTGCATTCATCGCGGTGCCAGATGCTTTTGAAAGGCCATATTTGTGGTATTTTAAATTTAATATTGGTTCACATTCTGTCATTTGCAACTGTGCATACAGTACATATTCCCACACAGACTTCATTTACAAGAATCCATTATGCACTCCAAATTAACAGTATGGTATATGTTACTAAAATAAACATAGTAGAATAAAATTTAAATCTACTCTGTCTCAATCAGCCAGCATTGTTTTGTTTTTCAAACTACAGTTGGTCATTCGAAGGTTCCTAAAAGTCTGGGTAATCAACAGATAATTCAAACACAGGTATATTGAAGTACGAAATTCAGTTATTTACCATCAAACTCGAGACCTGTTACGTTCAATAACCTGGAAGGGATCACGGAATCAGCGGTCGAAACCTCTTCACAACCTACAAACACTGCCATTCCATTCGGGGAAGTAAGAAAACGCACGAATGTCAGTGCCTCGACAGAGACTGGAACGTGGCTCACCAAGAATAATCGTGAGACGTTTCACTGTTTTGGGTTAAATTAGCCAGTGGTGACCACAAGTAACTGCATCCTATGTAAGAACGAAGTGTCGACCCCGGAAGTACAAGGCAGTGAAAACACCTCAGCACCTTCAGTGGATCTTTGCGCTATCGCGATTGAATAGTCTACTTTTATTTAAGTGACGACTTTCCTACAGCAGTACAAGAACAAGTGCTTGGGCCATCGTAACTGCAACCGCTGCTGCTCCTACTACTACTACTACTACTACTACTACTACTACCACCACCACCACCACCACCACCACCACCACCACCACCACCACCATCACCACCACTACTACTACTACCACCACCACCACCACCACCACCGCCGCCGCCGCCGCCGCCGCCGCCAGTGTCTCCAACGTTGCCGAAGACGGTGATAACACCTACCGTGAAATATAAGATACCTCAATACAGCAATAGTTACCACTCATATCGACAATGAATGCAGTTACAATATCGATAACAGTATGAGCTAAAGATAAGTTCAAAACCCCTCAGAAATTTCTTGAGCTAATGAAACCTAAACGACACATACAGTTGTTACTTAAAATTCCACTAATGATGGGAAGTCTGCAATGTAGCTTTAAACAAATGCCAGGGCAGTCTGCATGATCCTATGGTAATGGTTATGGTGGCGATTATAATAATGATAACGATGACGAAGATAATAATAGTAACAACAGAAATAATAAAGGAATGTGTGACTGAAGCAATAAATTACGAAAAGTGCCTACAGAACAAGCATCTGCATAATGTAAGTCGAAAATGCCCAAGCTGCATGGCAGGTGACGTTCACGTTGTTCGGGACGTTAACGGTTCAAAAGGAATGCGTTAAAGACGCAGAAGAAAATTTAATGAAAGTGTACCAAATCTGCAGCCCGCAAATAGAAAGGAAAACCCATTACACATTTAAACCACCTGCTCTAATAGCAAATTACACCCGCAAAATATACCTCGTAACATAATGCTTCTCTCATTATGGGAAAGGAAAGAAAGGTCATCACCATCACCATCTGTCACGAGCTGGGCTTTGATAGCCCTGTTTCGGCATTGTCTAATAGTCTTTTCAAAGGTCTTCCAAGTCGTCTTCGTCCATAGAATTTTGTCACAGCAACAACACCAGTAACGAAATCAGGACTGCATGTAGCTGGAAAACTAGCTGAAAACCTAACGGAAACACAAGACAGGCAATGCACGTATCACGTAACATTGAGGCGCGTTCGAGCAACCATCGTAGCAGTGGAAAAGCGTTAATTATTACACAACCTGAGTGTGTATTTGTAGCCCTAAGTATCCAGCACGAAATGAGCGTGAGCCATATTGTCACTATTGGCCTGCCCCGCTCTAGAATACTTTTCCACATTATTTCATAAACGGCACGAACTTCGAAATAAAAAGGTTTTGAACACAAAAATGTGTGTTTTGAATTCCTCTACTACGTCTTTCTGAAACATTTCTCACTCTAAGAAGAAATGGGCGAGATATGAAAATATATATACATATATATATATACATACTCGTGTACATATATATTGGTCTTCATGTAAAGTACCCGTTATCATTGATTTTCATGAAACTTGAATTTTCTCGACACATTGCCGAAAACTACTCAAGTATCAAATTTCATGAAAATCTGCCCAATGGGAGCCGAGTTGTTCCACACGGAAATACATAACGAAGACAACTGTCGTTTTTTGCAATTTTGCGAACGCGCCTAACAACGCGTGCAAGCCATCCTCATTGCTCACCTACCCAACTGCAAAAAAGTTTAAAAGCATTAAATAAGAGTTACAGCATGCATTACTGCACATTAACCGCTTAGAGCCCAGTGACAAAGCAGGTCTTTGTGTACCACCTGCCGTCAACATTAGGAAACTCGGCACTTTTCCCACCAGTGTATTGCCACACTGTGAAAAATGATAATATTTACTGACTGTAACCCGAAAACAGCATTAATCGGCTCAGGTCTTTAATGGATATCAAGTCTGTGTGGGGGTAGGAACTCAAGTTTTTACTTATTGCTCAAATTTATATAAAGGCCAGTTCTCAAAGGACTACAACATTAATGGCTTCATCTACTAAGACCGCTGCAGAACAACAAAACTTTATCTGTTTATTTAAAAAAAGCAGCAGCATGTGTCGGTCATAATTTTACACCGTGTTATCCCACAAGTTCACAATTATAAAACTGTTAAAACTCTACATCGTCTGGTCAATAGGTAGCTGAATAACATATGATTTTTTCACGAATTTTATCCAGATATAAGTTTTAACGTTAAAATACTTTTAAGCGACGAGAAATTTTCTTTGATGAATGCTAATAAATGCTAATGTATTTTTTAAGTTTATATAATCACTACATGAATAAATTTGAGTCACAGGCGTCAATTATGTATATTCTATGCTGTGCAGATGGTTTGTATATGTCACGCAGTATGTAGGGAAGAAGGATATTCTGAGGTGTGTCATCCCCGTTGTGTGTTGAAAGACTAAATGGTGAGTTAATTTCAGTCAGCAAAACTGTAATTGTGATAACCTGAAGATGGCCGCTTTAGGCCGAAACACGTAGTTATTTATTTTGCTAATAAATACCATCATCTAGCAAACAATTATAGTTGTGTTTTCTGACTGAAATTAACTCATCATTAGGGAAGAAGGTAACCTAAAAACCTGTAAGTCTCTCGAATACTAGCAAAAGTGGTAGCATGAAAAATTAAATTAAGTCAAATTAAATCATATTAAAATTCACGTGGGTATTGTGTATCGATGTATGCAGTAACTTTGACTTCCGTGTCTTGGTTACTGTTGTCATGTATTCTTTTCTAATGTTCATCAATCTTTCTCTTTCTCACTACTGTATGTTTTCTAGTCGACATTCGGGTCCTTGATTGTAAAAAATATAATTATTTAAAGACATATACTTGGCAGGTTATCTTAGCATTTTTATATCATATGTGTATGAAAGATTTTACTTACAATTTGAAGAATTTTGAGGGTATCTCCGGTTTCACTGTTGAAGTAACGATGGAAGACGTGACAGCCAGGTCTCGGTTTGCACAAGAAGTTAGGACTGCTGGCGCCCTCTACACATACTTCTATGGATTATCGCATCAAATAAAATGTTTGGTTTTGCAGTACACTTATCACTAATTTGTCTAGTATCATTTCATTACAAAGTAAAATATTTCCAAAAAATTAATCCACCTTTTTTAATTACATGAAGAATCTCCACAATGTCTTTAATGGCACGGTTAGAATGTTTACTTTTTAATAGACGTTGAGCCAATTTAGTACATTCCCTTACAGAGTTAGGAACAAAATGCTCACTGTTAAACCATGGCCGTGTGCCTTTAATCTCTGATATTTGTAAAATAATTTCGGATTTTTATGAGTTATAACTCACCCCCTTCACATGCCATCACTGCATCGTGCTTAATTAGCACACGGACAATTATACCTTTACCACCATGGTTCATTAAACATCACAGCATTTAAGGCTACCCTAAGTTTCAAATTTCCCCATTAGTTGTCCCACGATAGGGGATGGGACTGATCCTGGAGCTACTTAATGTGGAATCTTAAAATGTTGTGTCGTACAATATATCCAAGGCGGTTAACATAGTCGGGACGTGTAGGATTGTTGGTGTAAAATGTGAGTAGGAATAAATAAATCGCACAATTATTGACAGTTTTAGTTAGTCTCACATTACGAACTGCAAAAGGCGAGAAAACATTCGGTGTGAGGCGTCCTCCGCTTCTTTCTATTCTCTCCTCTTCTTCTTCCAATTTTCCTTATTCTGCTTCTCATACTCAAGTCTTCATACGATTACCCAAGTTACACTGAGCTCCCAATCCTGTTCCCTCGTGTATTTCAGAGTGTTACATGAGCAGGTAGTGGGCCGGGTAGCTCAGTCAGTATAGCGACTGACTACAGGCTGGACGGTCCGGGATCAAATCCCGGTGGGCACGAGATTTTCCGCCCGTCCAGACCGGCCTTGGGCCCCACCCAGCCTCCTGTAAAATGGGTACCGGGATTTTCCCGGGGGTAAAGTGCGGCCGGGGCGTGCTGCTGACCACTCACCCTCTTCTAGTGCCACGGTCGTGGAAGAGTAGAGCTATACCTGTACCCACCCTCTGGGCCACACCGGGCCTGTAACGGGATCACTTTACTTTTTTCTCTTTTACATGAGCAGGTAAGGCGCAATTCACAATCGAAGAAACTATGGAACTCTGTTAAGCAGAGTACTACTTGAGGAGGTGATAGTCAAGACTATGGTTTTCTGGGATAAAGCCGTGTAGTCTGCAAGATTTACACCGATGTTTCGGAGGAACTTGCTACAACAATCTACAGTATAGCGGTCAGTTAGAGAAGGAAAATGATAAGTGTTATGCGTAAAGGAAATATGGGACCAGGATTACGGGGTAAAAAATTGATACTAATGGGTCTGAAAAGGAATATCTTCTCGAAGGGGTGTAGGGGCGGGGTTTAGCTTAGGAGGAAAAGATACAAAGCCGTTTTCAGGATATAACCAGCGTTCAATACAATCACAAAAACCAACGAGCATGAAAATCACTTCAGAACCTTCATCAGCCCGATTTTCGTACTTCGACTCCTCTGAATATATCGAATTAATCTTCACCATCTTGTAAATATGAATTTTTCCGTGTTTTTCGAGGTATTCCTCAGATTTAGAAAATGTATCCCACCGTACGATAACTACGGCCGAAGAACGACAATTCTGTTTGGTTGATTCGGCAATTTTTCGTTGAAAGTCTGGCAACCCTGGTAGTCAAGATTCTGTTTCATTTTTTTTGTAATACGACGCCGAGACAGTCATTGTTCACGGTCACTAAATGTGATTACATTTAATAAAAAGTACTGTTTTCAATACACTTATCGAAATAGTAAGAACTGGTAATAAGCAGGCCTACATACTTGAAATCGTGCCACGACGCACTCAGAATAGCTTCGCGACCGAAATTATGGTCGCGACCCATTGGTTCAGAAACGCTGGGTTAACGTCTAGTTTTGTGAATACCATAAATCGTGCACAATATAATAAATGACACGGAGTTCAAATAATTACGGAGACATGAACCCATTAATACATTAGCCGATACGTCTATGGTATCATGCTCCAAACACATACCACATCACTGTTATACAGGCCTATACTTAAGAATTAACGCCCGCGCCATGTTTGCGTGAATCACGCCACGCGGTGGACAGGAATAAATACCAGTAGCAGACGGCAGCATTCAATGGTCACATTAAAAAGATCCATAAAAGTTTACAGCACATACGTCACGCATATCAGGGAAATGGAAACTTCAGTTCGTATTCCGTGTGGCGTTCCGACGCATCGGACGTTCTTCTAGGCAAAACATACGCTGTGCTCACTCCTGAAACAAGCCTGTCCAGACACTCTGCATCCCGAGTCATTCCATTCATACAGACCAACAAGCAAAAATGGTTCACATTTCCCTACACAAGGAATGCACTAAACTAGCACAGTTTGTTGCAGAATTATTCTAACATTATAACAGATCGCCCCGGGTCAACAAGTTCGCTGGCACTTGCTAGCCGTGGTGGGTGTCTCAACATACCAAACTTACCGCCACTGTGGAACATAGGATTAAATGCGCGATTTATTTTTCTCGCAGATGCCAATCTGAATAGTGAAGTGCGAAGAGACTACAGTTAAGACAATCTGCGGGTCAGCATCATCGGAAAGCACTTCGGTGGCCATGAGGATGCGTTTCCTCCTAAAGACTGACCGAAACATGTTGAGGTTCTTTTACATACTTGGAGTTCAGTTCGCATGGCTCATGTCATAAGATGCTTGTAATGTTTATTTATTCTGCAACTTCAAATTTGGCCACCTTACTTGAATATGTCACAACTCACTCCCTCTTTCCTCAGTATGATCAAGTTGACGCTACTTACTTTCATCTTCTTCTTCATGTCTTGCTTCTTCATAACCTAAATAATTATATGTTATCAAACAGACTTTCGAATTGATTCCGCAGCCATTTACGTTTCCTGGTGCGTTTTCATCACCTCAAACTCTGCTGCCAGAAGTTCTCCGAGGATTAGGTTTGAATTCTTTTTCTGTATTTTCAAACCAGTTTATGGTATGTAATTAGAAACTCCAAATATCGTATTTTTTGCTGACGATTTAAACAAATGTTCGTGTTTTCATATCTTCCAGCGATTGCTTTTCGAATATGCAGTCGGCCGTTTTCCCATGTTTGGTTAACTGTATGAAACTCAAATCAATAAAACTGTGGTAACTTCTCTTACACTGAAAATGAACACGATTTTTCAACGTGCACTTTGCAGTTCCCCGTACAACAAACAGACAGGTAGTATCAAAGGCTTAAGAGTGTCTACTAACCACAAACTTCACTGTCTTCATCGCGTTGATTTCCTTCTTCGCAAACCATCGAAGTATTTAACGGGCGAAATTGAGACGTTTTATTTCCTGTATGGACAGCTTACTGATGCTGTACCCTAACTATGGCTATAGCCAAACTGCAATATGCTTGAGCTGGATAGAATTGCTGGTAACTGCTACCGACCACAATAAACTATAATGTGGTAAAGGTAAAGCAGTCCCATTAAAGGCCTGGACAGGCCCAGAGGGTTCCAGGAAGTTAAGGCACCCAGACTTCGTGACAACGGCACAGGATGGTGGTAAGGTTGTCAGCCCTACGCACCGGCCGCCTTTACCCCAAGTAAATACTCCTGGTACTCATTTCTGTTAGAGGCTGGGTCGACCCCAGGGCCATAGTGCGATCGGATGTCAATGAAAAATCCACTGACACCAGCCGGGATCGAACCAGCGATCTTCCGATTTGTAGCACAGCACCTTAACCACTGCGCTACCGCGGTCACCAAACTATAATGTGGACCGAGAATTAAACAACTGTACACAGAGAAAAGTCTATAGCCCTAGGAAATAACGGATTTTCACTACATTCAGTACCACCATACTAATGTATTATAAGACACAACCAACATACTGGGAAGCAGTACTTATACGCTAATTTTCTTTCACAAACGCCTATGCTTTTTCGACATGATAGGAGAAACTTTGCACAAGAAATAGCAGGAAAAAAAATGGATTCAAACAGTATTTGAAAATGATAGGCAAGAACTGGTGTTAAAACTTCATGAAGCGCCACCCAAAATTGTCGGTACGACAGTCATAAAGTATTTCTACAGCTCGGGAAAAAAGCTGTGTAGATTTCAAAAAAAAAACCCTCTTTTGCAGCATTGTGCAGTGTGTGATGAGAATCAGCTCGATAGAAGAAGGATCGACACTGTCGACAAATCTGGATTTTCTGCAGTGCAAAAAATTGCCAGAAAGTGATCGCTGCGAGTCGGCTGAGTCGCCTGTGATAGGAGGGTGTTAGTAACACTCTTGTAGCCTGTGTCATTGCATCATTAACCTTCGTCCCCACCAGTGATATTTTCAAGGGAATCAGAGCGGCCCTCATTTGATTAACGGTCCATGTGTCCTGAAAGCATCGTAGAGGCGCCAGAGACTAGGTATACGAAAAGTGGCCTGTTTTTGTCACCTGCCTTAAACACCTGGATGCTTACATTTTCCGAGTCTAGAAAAAAAATTGTGCTAATCCTGGACTGAGAAAGAGGACATTGCAAAAATCTTGATTTGGCTTGTTGTAATGCCGTAACGCTGCTAACAATTGTCAGGTCACACAACCCACAGACTACAGTCATATGTGTCAGCATTTGGGCCATTGGAAAGCTACTAAGATCAGGCAGTTGAAACAAGACAGACAATGCGGGTACAAATGTACTACTGAGGCGTGTTCGCGTAACCACTGTTGCCTTGTGAAAGCAATACGTGTTATACATCTGGAGTGTGTGTCTGTAGCCATAGTTATCCAGCACGCAAAGCATCTACGTCATATATTGTCATTTGCGGTCTGTCCGGCTCTGCAACAGTTTTCCACATGATCTCATAAATGGCAAGATTTTCGAAAATAAAAAATTATTTAACAACAAATATGTTGTCATTTTCTCTACACCTTCTGTCTGAAACATTTCTCATTCTGAGAAGAATTTAGCGAGATATTATCATAAATGTACATAGGTCTTCATGTAAAGTACCAGTCATTCTTACTAGATGTTAATGAATCTTGAATTTACTCATCAGAGTATCAAGAAATACTCATATATGAAATTTCATTAAATGCGTGCAGTGGGAGCCGAGTTGTTCCATGCGGACAAACAGCCACACAGACATGACGAAACTAATAGTTGCTTTTCGCAATTTTGAGAACGCACCTAAAGGCAAAGTCGTGACAGGTATTTCAGCAACATTTTAGTCATAAATTTGTCCCAACCCACCTTTCGCGTCCATATTGAAACATCGGTGTCGTCTTAACTTTGTAAAGATCTGCTTTTTCCTTCCTTATTCTTACCTTGCAGGGCGATGTATAGCCCCACATACTACTTGGATCTTGTGTAGTTTCTCGTCAATACGCTATAATTAACATATAATTAACATGTAACATGTAACAGCCTAACTAGTTGGATTTCACGTATTCCCTTAAAATATAATCACCCACAACTATTTTCGACCTCACAGAATCCTTCCCAACAAAAGTCGTGATTCTGGTATCCCCGTATCTTCTCCAAAAATTGTAAAACTATACCCCCTATACAATTCATTCATATGTAATTCAGAAGTGTAATTCATTTCCATTATCTCTAGGATTTATCAGCCGGCCGGAGTGGCCGCGCGGTCTAAGGCACGGGCCTGCGGACGCTCGCTCGCTAGGATTGCAGGTTCAAATCCCGACGGGGCATGGAAGTCTAGCTCTTGTAAGTGTTGTGTGTTGTCAGGTAGAGGTCTCTGCAACGAGCTGATCACTAGTCCAGAGGAATCCTACCAAGTGTGATGTGTCAACGAGTGTGATCGTGAAGCCTCGAAGATAAGGAGGCCCTGACCCATTAGGGGCTGCAACGCCAGGAAAAATATATACGATTTATCGTCAACCAATGTTACGTTATTTATGTATGCACTTTGAATGGCTGGTCTTCCTGAATAAAGTGACAACATCCATTCTTGTACGACGTTATCGATATAGACATTGAGATGTACGGGTAATATAATGTAATTATGCCTAAGGCCGTTCCTAATATTATGGCAAGTCCAGCCACGAGCATCACTCTGCCGCTAATTTAGCAACTACGGCAGGTCAAGAAGCCATATTAGCGGAAAATCACACTTCACTTCTTCCGTTTCGCCAAACAGCTCAGCGCGTATGACATTACACGATATTAGATAGTCAACATAGAGTACTGTCACACGTACCTACAACGGGAAGACAAGGGACGGAAATTTCTTTCCATTCAAGGCGGCAGGGTGGGGTTCCGCTTAGTACCGGTACTTGGGTCCTCGGGACAGTAAAAGATTTCGCTAGAGACATGTTGTTCCCATGTTCCGTTTAAGGCAGGTTTCGCCGTACTCCGATCCTTTCATCAACATTTCCTCGTAACTAACATAGAAACAAGATCGGCGATTAATAACTGTGTTGATATGTTCTCCACTAATGAGTAAAGGTTGGGGTTTCCAGTATTTCATCGTGTATTCAAATCCTCTTTGCTGCGCCAACAGCTACCAGCCATATGACCACAATTACAGTACACATCTAGCCACTAAGCGATAAGCCTACTGTTACTGACCTAATCAAAAAGGGCCAATGATTGATGTGGAAGTGACATCATTACCACAGAAGAGTATGTTACATGGTAAAGGTAGGCCCATTCATCTTGCTGAGGTCCCTCTGTCCGCGGTAACTGCTATGGAGGGAAATACAGTCTGCGAGCTGTGGGCGGTACAGACCACACGTGGAATACACACGTCACGAAGCCGATCTGTGCGGTGCAGCAGGACGTATGACATCTCCGGAAATAATAATGTCGCAGAGTTAACATGTTTATTCGTTTGGATAAAACGTGTGTTTTGCCAGCACACGGTTTCAAACGTACAATTCCAGCACGTTCACATAAAATTCTACATGGCAATAATTACACATTCCATACAATCAATGACTGTACCTATAGGTTTTATCATTTCCTAAATTTTAGGAAACCTGATTTTGTTTAAGTAGATGCCGTTTGTAAGAACGTGAATACATTTTCAATGAAACATACTTTATATATACTCTTGTACTATTCGATCCAACATGAAAAGAAAACATAATGCGACATGTCCGTGAAAATTCACAATTCCACTAGATGTAAAATTAGAATACACGAACAGCACACTATAAAAATATTCTTCTTAGATTCTACACACCACGCTGGTCTTAATTTCAGTTCTGCAATAGAAGCTCTTCGTTTCAAAGCTAACTACGTTACTCATAACAGTGTGCAGACAATTTTTCCTTGTCTTTCGTTACACACTCGCGCGCACATACACACAAGCACACCACACCACACCAAATAATCATTTTCAGATAAAAGATCTAGTATTACAAATTAGTACGTAACCGCCGTCGGCACAAATGTTTGTTGATATTACTACTAGATCTTTAAAGTATATGGCAACATGCTTGGACCTACATTTATGTTATTTTTAGGTCAATATTTTACAAAAAATAAATCACAATTGCATGCGTCACTTACACTTGATAGCCCGAGGTATCAGTCTTCACTTGAAACATACTACATGCTGCGTACGGGTGTTACAGGGTTAGGGTTACTTAAATATGTGGTAATCCGACGTATTGGTAAAATAATTCGAATATTGGGGATCACTGATTCTCTTATGTATTTTCACTGAAGACTTTTGTTGCCAGTGACGTAGACTACGATAAAATCGAAGTATCTGTTGGTGAGTATGTTTGATGCTGATTTGCCGCAAAATCTTATCCGCACTTTATTGTGTAAAATAGTGACCTGAAAATTACCTATATGTTGGTCCAAACATGTTGACACATGCTCTATAAAGGACGGTAACATTAATAAACAGTTGTGTCGACGCAATTACATAGTAATTTCTAGCAATATAAAACAAAGAGGAATGTCTAAAATTAAATCAAACATACAGGCTATATCGTAAGGAGTACAGAATTTTGATAAACCATTTCTAAGACAGTGACAAATAGCTCCACTTCAATATAAAATAAGCACTGCAAGATACCGCCGCCGGAGAAAAAATAAGTGGCCCAGCAACTTTCAATTTAATCACTAGTACCACATTCCATCCTCGATTATTTCGACGTTGCAGGCTAACTCGTAACCCAATACCCATACAGGGCGATTCCGGAGAAAAGGTCAGTAATTTGAGATGTGATAGTAACGGTTATTGTGAAGAAAAAATTCATATGAACATGTGCCTAATTCTGAAAGGTTATCGAAGCAGAGCTGTTTGAATATCCAGACCAAGCTCCGTTAGTTTGTAAGGTTGGATCAAGAGCGAAGTTTACAAAAGAAAGGTGGACACACGAGACGAATTGCTCGTTCGCATTTTGGATGCTGCTGCCCGCACACAGAAACCTGAAGATCTCAGACGAACAACATGCGAACTTCGTACACGACTTGTAAGTGCGCTGAGACTGACTGTGGGATTTTCGAACATTAGTATGAAGTGTAACAAATTTGTCATTTAAACATTAGATTAAAAATACGTATATACGAATTAAAGTTAAATTTAAATTAACAGCAAGTAATTTTTCTTCCTTTATCACCAGTCACAATGTTTTTGTATTCGTAGATTCAACGAGCTGTATCTCGGCAATAAGACATACGTACGCATGAAATGTTTTTTCTTACAATGACCGATGTCATCACCTCCCAGAATATTGAACTTCCCTCCTCAATCACCCTGTACGTGTACTAGCAATACTGGTGAGGGTTTACTCGCCAGCTGAACTCCCTAAAGCTGCGCACAGCTGCAGTCGGCACGGCGTGGTCGCTACTAGGCTCACCTCGGAACGGCCAGAAATCAGTATACCTCTTTCAAAAACATTTACTCTTCTGGGAGTACATTCATAGCTTCAGAAATTGTTGACGTTTTTTTAAACTGAGAGGAATTGTTTTGTGGTATGTGCTATGTGCTCGGTGCTCTCTCTCTCTCTCTCTCTCTCTCTCTGCCAAGCCAATCTCTTCATGCCCGCGCCGACAACTGGCAAGTACTATGATCACTACTATATGTGAAGCAAAGTAACTCACGTAGTAAAGAAATTCTCCGCCTTTCACGAACCACGATCATCCATTACCGTGTTGACAGCATCGTGACACTACGTCAAACCAGTAGACTCCAACTCAAACTAACACTCCACGCTGAGACCTACTTCAGTATCTTCGACCTACGTCTAAATTTTTTAGACTGCATTTTCCCTTATGTTATTTCGACCAAAACTGTGCAAGCAATTGCATGCCACGCACAACTCACCTTCATTTGATCACGTTAACAATATTCTCCGCAAAGCACAAATTAATAAGCTACTGATTATGTAATTTTCTCCATCCTCCAATTACTTTCTCTCTCTTAGTTCAAGCCTTTGGTGCCAAACCACGCAAATGCCGTGTCGCAGGTTGCTGGATTCAATTCCCGATCAGTGCAGCATAAGCGTCAGACAATTAAGACCATTCTCGTACAGTCCTCTCTTGAGAATTTTTTCTCTTCCTTTTGTAATTTACATCCGGATTTTCACAGATTGTACCGGTAACATAATTCCTGGACCAAATAGTTAATATTCTATTCAACATTTTGATTGCAATTGTCATCAATGTTATATCCTTCCCTATGGCTGACGCACCACGTTTAAAACCACATGAAACGGAATTTTTAAAATTGTAATTCTGTACATTTCAATAACTGTTTCTGTGAGAGAAGCTAACAATTTTTCAATGAAATGGTAGCCGACATTCCCCGAATTTAATTTCCCTACTTCGTCATAGACGTCATTTTTCACTTGACACCGTCGTTTTGAAATGCCTGAACCTTGCCACGTTTCCCAATGACAGATATTTTTATAATATAAGTGTTCTGCATGCTGGTCATGAAACACAAACATTTGCATCTATTTCCAGCCCAAGAATTCCTTACAAGCGTCTAACACTGTTCTGTACTTTTCTCTGTAAATGTATACAAAGTTTGGAAGGTCAGTTTTATCTGGAAATGCCTTAGAACTTGTGACGGACGGGCATTTGGTAGCGTTACACAACACCGTCACTTCTTCGAAAAGTGTGTACGAATTGTTCCACGCAGTTGTCGCTGTGAACGCCAAGCTGAGAAGTGTTTTCTGTCCTACCTATGGCGGATGAAATCGTATTACGCTTAATGAATGATGCATAACGGAATAAAAGGAAACTTGGCGAACGAGTTTTTAACTGAATGGAAGTCTATGAATTATTAATAGCATACTAGACATAAAAGTAATAGCTCTTGGTAAGTAGACAGTCACACCAGACAATGAGATCCCAGAAATGCAAAAGAAGACATTTATTTACATCGCAACACCAGAAAAGTGTGCCGAGAGCATGGGCCCATTTCATTCTTATTTCGATCAAATATGGCAACCCAACGGGGAGCTTATCTGCCTAGCACTCGGGAAGCGAAGCGTTTTCTCTTCGTGACAGTGACTCTCCCGCCAGTTACTAGCCTCGTTCTCTGAGAGCAACAGGAAATGCTAGGAAGAACTAATGACCACTCCCTTTCCGTCACATACCTCCCTCAGGATGTAACAGCTGGTCAAGCTTATGAAATTAATATCGCGATCGATCGCACAGACTGCTACGTTTCGTGCCAGGTTTAGAAAATACTCATGCCGCAACAGAGTTGCAGCGTCCGGTGGGTAGGATGCAGGCTAAGTTAAGCGCATAAATATGCAGTCAATGCTTGAAACAGACAGCTAATCCGAACATGAACCTGAGATGTAAGTCGCCCTGGCGTGAATAAACAGAGACATGTAATTCGAGTGACATTAGGCAAAAAACTGCAGCTCTCGACATGCCCCCAACTGCAGTGGGTATCACTCACGAAGCAATTGCATTTTTCTCGACATTCTTAATTTTACTGTGGTTAAACAATTTAACAGGCGTGTCGTTCTTACCCTTTGAAATTATTTCCATTTGTCCGGGATTGTAAATCTGACAAAACCGTCATGCATATTCCCTAGCAACAGACGTTTCTTTGATGCGATGAAACTAAACTACAAGTACTGAACTCACTTATATTGTGGCGCGCTGTATATTTCGAATAGGTGAATCAACACAAATATAACACGCTCAGGATCGCCTCCAATGGTCATACTTAGGTCACTTCAAAAGTTCTGCACACTGCGCTTGCGCGGCCAGTAGGATGATGCAATGGTTCTGATTTTCGCGACAGCTGTCAGCCAGACTTCAGTAAAGAACGCTGTATGCGTATTGGCAGGCTACGTGGTCCCTATTCTGCAAAATGGAGCCTTGAAATGGAAGAAGAAACTGACTGGAGTCAGATCTCGCGCAGTGACTAGCGATCGTACATTAACGCGCGACCTCATGCCTCAGGTGCAGTATCGGAAATTTTGGAAAAGCATGGATGGCAAGTGCTTCCCTATCCGCCGTACAGTCCTGATATGAGCCCACCAGCCTTTGACTTGTTCCCAGAATTGAAGAAACCACTCCGTGGGAAACGCTTCAGAAGCATTGAGGAGGTGTCTAATGAGGTGACCCGAGTAATCAGACACATCAACAACGAAGGCGTCCTGATGGGAATACAAGACTTGCCCAAACGTTGGACCGCTGTGATAAAGCACAATAGAGATTACATTGAAGGCCTGTAAATGTATTTTGTAAAATAAATTCATTTTTAAAGAGAAAGCGTACAGTGTGCAGAACTTTTGAAATAACCCACGTATGAAACTTCCGGGCTCAAGTATTCACTTGTTTGTGGCTAAATTAACAGTGCCATAAGACTACATAAAGTCGAAAGTTCAGATGACAGTAAATTGTGATTTCGAAAGATGTGGAAGAAAGCGGTTGTAGTCCAGTTCACGACACCGCCATGGCATTTTTGTGGATGTACTGAGAAAACCAACAAAAGCCCTCAGTTGGGGTAACCGGCGTGCCGGTCGAGATTCGAACAGGGTGCTTCTCGCCTACAGGTAACAAGGCTCTGTGCTTCGGGCAAGGGTGAGATGGTAATTTGGTTAGTAATTTCGTTACACCTTATGCCTCAGTTCATTAAACATCATGATTAGCACTCAAATATACACGACCCACTACACACACACACTGCCCATAAACGTAGAATACAATGTAACGTTATGACGAACCCTTATAACGCCCGGAATACAGATTGAATCCCTTCATTTAATAAGAGTTCAGCACAGATTAGGGTCAGCTCTCTGCATTGTGAAGCCGCGCGCCCTCTTGTATGTCTTCGTGATGCATTCGAATTATGTAGCAACTAGGATGGAAAGGTGAACACCGTGCAGTCTAGGTTATTTCGTATTTTATACATGCATTCTTTTTCGCTTCTTATTGTAACTAAACAGATATTACGTTCGCTATATGATATGCATGTTTGTTGTAATAAAGCTAATGTACGTTCAGCTGACACAATCAAGACACAAACTGCTTCCGTGTATTCCGCTAAAAGCCTGACAGTTCGGTTACATAAAAAGACTTCATACACATTTCCAGCTAATAACTACAGGCCCATTAATTATATTTCATATCATGTGCGTCTACTGATCCTTTAAATGGTATCTTCTAATACAATCGTAAAATAATTCCACTTGATTTTTCCACACACACATATGTCTTAGTATTTGATTGAAATGGACCAAAACTGTTTTCACAACTACCACTTCCAGAACACACCCGTATTAAAAATTTGCATAGAAACATGCTGATCGACTTTGGCAATGACAGGCACCAGAGGGTAGACAGACAAGCCGACTCCGCCCCAAATAATCCTAATTTTAGTAGGCCTACACTTCCTGCATATAACAAATAAAAGCCCCTACAGATTGACGACAGAAGAAGAAAAATAGCTAAGGTGAACAAAGCACTTGCTCACTTGCCTGGTTCAAAGGTTCAGAAAAAAGAATGAAGTAGGCCATATGTTGGGATCAGAGAACGGAAAGGAATGACATGATAAATACCGACAATCGAATATCGACAGGCGGACGTAGCTAAATCAAAAACGAACAGGTCCGGAAAGTGCTTTATACAGCCATTTTAAATCCACCCTGGCACTGAGCCCTGTGCCGCTTCGTACGTAGATAATCCGTAATTAGATCGGCATTAAACCAGAATCATGTTAAACTTTTGCTGCTTACAGTCACACTAATATATCTAGTCGTTATTACAAACACGGCGGAAAAGAATAGAAAACTCTAATTTAAAGCAGTCAACACACTTCTTCGAAGCCTATGAATGAAAACTGATATCTTACTCTATGGCAGGAACACAAGATTTATGAAAACATTCTACACACGTATGAAAATCATTCATTCACTCCTTCGACTCTGCCGATCGTCCCGTGTTTGAAAATAAAAATTAAACCCCAACATTCCAGGAACGAGATCACTCCCCGTTCTCTGGAAAAACAGTATGCGAATGAGCCACTCAGTTCGCCCCGATATGAAAACCAATTATAAACCCCTAGGCAACTATAACTATGATCACTTCAGCTATCACGCGCGTACTCCTAACACCCAGTAAAACGGGCATGAGAAAATAAAGCCTGTTACCATGCGCAATTAGGTCCCTGCAGCCAGTGACACAATTTTCGTTAGTTTTTGTTCGCTCCAGTTCGCTTCGCCACACATCATGATAATATTCAGTGTTAGCTAACTGACAAGAGTGCCGGTCCCAGTGGCCGCGCGATCTAAGGTATAGGTCTGCGGCCGCTCGCCTGCTGAGATTGTGGGTTCGAATCCCACCGGGAACATGGACGTATGTCTGTTGTGAGTGTTGTGTGTGTTGTCAGGTAGAGGTCTCTGCGACGAGCTGATCACTCGTCCAGAGGAGTCCTACCGACTGTAGGGCGTCGTTGTGTGTTATCTAGAAACCTTGTGAATGAGGAGGCCCTGTCCCACTGGGGGGGGGGGGGCTGTCGCGCCATAAACAAAAAAAAACTGATAAGAGTAGCCCAGGGGATTATAACATCTTTTCCTTCGAAAGGAAATAAGTACGCGCTTCCATTACATTTATATTTGCTTGAGAACGGGGAAAGATCCTGCCTTGCACCTCAGCTGCAGAGTCAAATGACCTACTCTGAACAAGACAGGACGTGAAAATAAGGGGGTGTTATTTACTGTTTTAAAATGCTATCAAAAGAAAGCGGTCGCGGTATCACAGTGGTTAAGGTACTGTGCTACAAATCGGAAGGTGGCCGGTTCAATTCCAGATGGTGTCATTGGAATTTTTCATTTACATAATCCTTCCGATGGCACTATGGACCTGGAGTCGACTCAGCCTCTAATAGAAATGAGTACAAGGAGTATTTCCTGGGGGGTAAAATCGGCCGGTGCGTAAGGCTGACAACCTTAGCACCACCCTGGGCCATTGTCACAAAATCTGGGAACCTTAACTTCCTGGAACCCTCTGGGCACCTCGGGCCTGTAATGGGACTGATTTACCTTTTTTTTTTTTATCAAAAGAAGCGGAAGGACTTGGCGAAAAACAAGCATCGATGTCAGGACACTCGTTGTCAGATAAGATTTAAACCTGGGACCTTCCGAATATTCAGCGGTAGAACCATCCACCACACATCAATGTACGTCCGTCAGGACAGTAACAGCGCTTACAGGCGTGCAAATACTACGGGCGACCGAGCGGCTAAATTTTGTACGGTAACATCTAGTACTTCTGGTCCCCAGTATGGAACTTGCTTGGTGTCACCCTTCTGGCGCCGAGAATTTTAAAGTCCGTTCTAGATTTTTTGGAAAATCTGTGAATCCCTGGCGTAAGACAAGTAGGCTAATTAATTCTGACGAATCCCTTAGGAAGTTAAAACCGAAATGTATAAGAAAATTAAAAAATAATCATACTGTACGACAGCAGGTACAAAATCACAGACGTAAACATATTTTTGCCGTTCCTATTACAGGAGAAAATTTTTTTACATTCTACAGGCTTTCCTAAATCTGAAAATAAGAATAAGCAAGTCCAGTCGGTTCCACACTAAATTCGATTCAATGTTTCGTTATCACAATAAAAATAACAGACGGAGTTTACAGCGTGTTGCCTGAATTAGTAGTAATTTAATTTTTCTATCCTTAATTACAGGCACCATGTGCGACGTAGGGTACATGTGGCGTCACCCAAAGTAGTTTACGTGTACAGCCAATTAAAAATATTTTAACTGTGTAATATTTCTACCAGACTTCCCGCTGCAGTTTCACTTATTTGCACTAGTCCTTTCTGGGTTATCGTAACTAGAGAGAGAGAGAGAGAGAGAGAGAGAATAACTAAGATACCCCTGGTCCTGTACTTTACTAAAAGTGGATTTGCTTCTGTTAACACCGTCGATGCTGACTGGTTTAACAGCAGCACGGTTCCAGAAGATGCTGAGGTATTTGATCCGCGTTGTCTTCCTTAGCAGAGACAGCCTTATGAATGGGGTTGTGTTAACCCTTGGGTCTTCCTATGCCATTGATCCGGTCCTTTCGCGGTGACGAAGAAGGGAGAAGAATATGCAGCCCCTTGACATGTCTGGCGGCAGTCCAGCCTAACATGGCACGAAGCGCAAATGAACAGTTCGGCCTCAACCAGGAGTGCAATACAAAACCTTCCAAGTGCATTCCTGGCCATTTGCATTTCTCACTGGCCGTAAGTTTCATTTATTACACACAAATTCATTTGCTTCTTTAATCTTAACCATTTTGTGTCAGACCCTCTGTACGGACATACGCAGGCCGATATTACAGTGCAGTCGGGTATAAATTTACTGAAGTTAAGGAGGAACCCACAGCCTCCATTTTGAGGTAGAACAGTGACTACCTCGAATGGAGGTAGGAGATCCTCACAGAGGTTTAGCAGCCCTAAATGTTTGCTACACTACACGGCGTCACACCCCAAAAGACAGTAATCTTCGCTTTTCTACATTACTGACAAAGTCGATCCGTAGCCAAGGACAGCAAAAGGAGTTGTCTTTTTCCATTACGTTAATTGCTGGTACTAACATCACGTAACAGTCCCTGCTTCTGACTCTAATACGTGCTCAGCTGGCCAAAAACAATCCTCCTCTTAACAACAGGTTCGTTACCGTGACCAAAAAAGCCCGCCAATCGAAGCCCCTTATAACATACCATATCTCTCTCAACATTTTACGTACTTTGAAAGGTAGTTAGTCCCTACAAACCCCAAACCGAAGGACCACCCTTCGTTGGCCGCACTTTACACCGTACACGTTTTCACTTATACCTTCAAAATCTTGAAACCGCCTCCTCCATCCGCAACCTGACAATGCGCTATGCCGTAATGGAGGGTTAAATTGTAGGACCTGCCATGTCGAAATATTTCGGAAACAGATCTTACGACTTTAATAATAAATTCTAGATTTCTACTACAGAGGCCTGATATCGGTCCGTTTATCTTGTGCTGAACCGCACCAAACAACTGACAGAAAATTTAGCTTCACATGAAGCAGCAGTACAGTAAACCCACATATACCAAAACGTAGCTCTTTCTACAATTATTCGTGTAGAATCCCCCCCCCCCCAAAATCGTCGAAATACCTTCGGTGGTTTCGGAAATTAAGCACACGTATGGCAACACATACGTATCTTCCCCTTATAACTTAATTTTTGCTTCGTGCACAAAACGTACAAAAACGATTTCGCGCAACTGACACTAAAGGAAAGTGAAATATCAATTTACGGTCTGATTATCGTGCCTTAACAGGAATACAAAAAAAGTACAGGTCAAAACAAAGATATAGACAGACGACATGAGAATGCAAAACCTTGCGTCCTTCGTATCCGAAACGTAGCAACAAAATGTGGCATGGCAGATGTGTCACGTATGTGGAAAAAAAAAAAAAATAGAAGAGAAAAATGCACTGACACCGCGGGTCAAGTGGCGATCACAGATCGCTACATCCAAGACCTAAAAATTGAGAGTAAGTGAACATTCACAACGCTTATCTGCTTACATCGCAATACACTTGGCCTGCAGCCGGGAGGTTCCAGGTTCGAGTCACTACTCTTAGGTAGCACAGTCTTCGACCGCTCGAACATTAGGATCGAGGTTTCGAATCCTACACGGAGCGGGAATATATAAACGCCGTCTTACGTCTTCCCCTTTCTTCGAAAGACCACGCAATGGGACGACAGTGTGGAATCCACCTAGACGAACTGAGGAAAAATTGTTGGAAACCTCAGACAAGATATCTGGTAATTCCGCTTATAGTATACCATAATCTGTTACCTCCAGAACACACGTCCACTGCGATACTGCAAATCAACCTGACAGATATCGTGTCTTCATTTGCCTTCTTATTAATGCACGGATTTAACACGTCCACTGTGACACTGCAAATAAACTTTAAAAAATCGCGTCTTTCCTTCGTCTGTTTATTAGGACACGTATTTAACGACGGCATATACATCAACACTGTACATACTACAGGGAGATAATGAGTGACACACTGAAAAGTATATTTCGAAGTATTTTACACAAACGTTAGTCCCGAAAGGGCTGTAGGAACCACTACAAACCGAAGCACAAACGTAACAAATTCCGTAAGAAGAAAAAGCGTGATGCAAGACTATCCTGATGCAGTAATCCGAGATTTTGGAAGTTTCTCCTCATTACTTAGTAGCAAACTTAAAATTTCAACGTCTGCTCGTCCCAAACTCGCATCAAATACTTCTGTAAATGAAACACGTATTCAATGACATAATTTGCATATCTAAATAACAGAGCATAAATATTTCCTTCTTCTTCTTCTTCTTCTCCTCCTCCTCCTCCTCCTCCTTCTCCAAAGGGTCTTCGGCCAGTGTTCGGGCACAGCCTATTCGAGCTTAGCATAACTCAGCGGCTCGCATAATTGTTATATATGCTAAAGAAATTAGGCGACTCTTCCTTCTACATTTTTCACACATAATTGTAGAGGCGACCTACGAGAAGTCCATCCAATTATAGTGGGAGCACAGTTAATACCTACAGATGGTTCCAACTCCGACTCCATGTCTATGGAGTAAGTGGGTATGAAATATTAAACTACTGTATTACTCTGCAGAACGGCGGTCGCAAGAGATGGGATCGAGCTCTGACGAAGCTCTCGGAGTGAAGCACAGGTCTGTTTCTCAACTGGTCTAAGAAAACACGCCAGACCGTACAAAATCAGGCCACTTCCGAATGTAAAAGTACTAATTTGACACACACACACACACACACACACACACAGCTGTTCACCATAGCAGTAACGGCATTTTCATGGGTGGTGCGGCTTGTGAAATGTAGCAGCGGCGCAGGGTGTAACGTGGGACGGAAATTCTTTCTAGCGCATGTTGAGAAAGTGGAGTAAAGTCTCGCCCAGTTCACGACAAAAAGCGAAACCATCCAAGTCGTGTGCCAATAACGTGCGATGTTAAAGGACTGTCAACAATTTGCAGCCTTTCTTTGAATAATTCACTGAAGATGGCCTATTCAATAGGACAACAAAATATCACTCAAAACAAAAATTCATTGATACATACACAATAAGTTCCATGAATGATTAACCAGTGGATGACAATCGAAATACATCTTGGAAAACTTACTGCAGTATTTTGTAGCGTTTATCCAACTTATGTGCACGAATCGAATTCTTGGGCGTAAGTATGGAAAATAACAGAAAAACTTCTATTACTCTTTGTGAGTAGGCCCATATTTGTCATTTAGACTATTCCTTACCCTCTAGAATTATCTACGTCACTTAGAATATCTATATACTAGTACATAATAGGGGACCGCCTCTGTGGTCTAGTGGTCAGAGTTTCTGGCTACAGATACAGAGGTCCCGGGTTCGATCCCCGGCGCTACCAGATTTTCTGAGTAGTAGTGGGTCTGGAACGGGGTCCACTCA
>Ga0131853_10005328_pt1 | contig 23185 bp, 18 predicted proteins | sample TergutLab28metaG_FD_92764 | JGI IMG/M metagenome (GOLD analysis project Ga0131853, IMG submission 92764) | Labiotermes labralis P1 segment gut microbial communities from Petit-Saut dam, French Guiana - Lab288 P1 (version 2) (version 2) | ecosystem: Host-associated > Arthropoda: Insects >...
CCTATCAAGGAAATACCATGATTTGAACATGAGTTGCTGTCAAATATCCCGCTATTTTTTCATGGCGAATAAATAGAGAAAAAGAAGTATTACCACTTTCGATAAATGTTTCAAAATCATTTCTTGCTATTATCTCTCGTCTCGTTATCGCCACCCCATCGTTATGTGCCATTTCAAAAATAGTTTCCTCGTTCAAATGTACATGCGCTTCCTCCATGCGACTCAGATCAAATCCACCCAATGTCCCCAGTATTTCCTCACCTTCATGGTAGTTGTCACAAATAAGTAAACTCTGATCATCATTTACCCAGCATGTTGCCGTCCCGCTACTAACAAGGAATATCAATTCACGTGCTTCATCCATACTTACTTTAAAATGAAGCACATTTTCTTGAATGTGAATACTTGGTCCATCAATATCGATAGATGAAATATTCATGGTGCAAGTTTCCTTTAAATGACACAACTGCCAACCTTCTGCATCAAACAAAATAGCTAAATCATGTTCATGCAATTCAGAAAGCGGGATGGCGACTGCACCTTCTGGAACAGCTGCTAACGCTTCAGCCGTCACATCCGATGACACAATAGGCATTCTTTCCACAAGGTCTGCCAATTGATTTGCATGTTCTCCCGTTTGCACACCAGCCTCATCATCCACTCCGCATGCTACCAAGACCACCCAAACTAAAACTGTCAATAACTTAAGATATTTTCCCATCAACTCTTCGCCTCCATCAAAATTTTCTTCGGATTAAGCCCTACAATATAAATCACAGGTGCCAACGCCCCCACAATCACAGTCCCAACGCCAATTCCATACAAAATAGCAATGGTCTGCCCTTCTAAATCCACACTAAAAGCTTCCATCATTTCATCTGGCGACATCTGCACCATAAACCCCATGTCTTCAATCCGAGGTCCACCACCAACACCAAATGATATATTTCTTTCTTCTGGTTCAACCTGACTAACTAGGTTGTTCAACAATAAATGCCTTGATACTTGACTCGTCACAACATTTCCGATAAAGACTGCCAATGTTAAACCGAGAACGGCTGTTGCAACAATTTCAAAAAGAATTTGGGAGACGACCTTCAATTTTTTCTCCCCCAGTGCCAAATAGATCCCCATTTCATAGCGTCGATCACGTAAAAATAAGGTGATGATCAAGCTCAGTATCAGGATGGTTGCAATGATGGAGGTTGCTAAAATAATATCAGCAATCCAAAGCATGGTCTCCATGGAAGCCGTCATATCAGCAAAGCTACCAGTCAAATCGGCAACGTAATAATAAGCTGGCATTAAAGGCTCAACTGCCAAGCGAAAGTTTTCAATTTCCGTGACATTTTCTAATATAAACATGGCGTCAATGAAAGGTTGAAATGTTCCATCTGGCTCAAACCACGGATTGTCAGTTCCTACCTCTAAGGCATGGGTCATAGAAAGATCAAAAGCTTCTCTGTTAATATCATCCGCAAATTGGCTTGGAATGTACACTGTATTTAAGCGTCCCCACTGCCTATTCCACTCATTCCAATCTTCATCATTGCTCGCCATTAAATCAGTACGCCTATCAACCAAATCAAACAAGCCAACCACCTGAAATTCATAAGGGATGTTAGCAACTAAATTTTCCTCTAACCAAACCTCAGGGCCATGATGGTTAAAATGATCAGTCACCATATTATGCAGTATAAAAACCGAATCTAGAGATAAACCATTCGCCTCCGCCAAGGGCCTAGACATCACAATGGGAATAGTATCACTATGGGTCGTCATTTCGCTTCGTTCAAACATTCGGCCTGCAACTAATTCAAAGCCTTCACGCCCATCAATATAAATAATATCAGGCTCTGAAACAGCAGTCATATTAACCAAATGAGGCATCCCCTCCATACCTGTCTCACCCACATTGCCAGTAATTCCTGGATCATACCCTTCAAAATCAAAACTCATCAACATCATGCCAATGGAATAGTTAAAATGATCGACATAAGGCAATGCACCAACTTGATGAATAAAATCTCTTGTTACTTGCCATTCCTGATACCCTTCTGAGGCAACCAAATGATTATAATTGTTCATCCATTCTGACCAGTCAAACTCAATACTCACCAATGGTGGGATTTGATTTCGTAAATTCTCCTCCGTCCGCCCGATTGCCCGCTGAACAGTAATCCCTCCAACCATTAATGTTCCCAAGATAAAAATCAATAGGAACAACATCACTGATTTGCTCATTCTTCTTGATATGCTGGCAATTGCCCTTTTAAATAATCCCATATTCATCAAAACCTCCATCTAATTGTTAAGGTTATTATAGATTGCTAGAGTAAAGTTTCGGCAAAGATCCCATCCAGTTTTGAACAAGGTTGATCTCACCTCAGATATGTTGGCAAAAAATGATATTATTTCCCGCGCAATAAAATTTCTTCAGCAACAAAAAAGACCGAATCACTTTAGAGACGGTCGATATTATCTAAATATGCTTATAATTTGATAAAAAATGTAATAAGCCACTTCTTGTTTTAAAAAGGGAAGTTGCGTTCGAAGGGTCCGATAACGAGAAGTTGGTGTTGGTGAAGAAAAGGCAACTAAACCAGCATCATTTGCCATTCTGACCGCTCGCATCATATGGAGGGGATCACTAACAAGGATAACCGTATCAATCTGGTGCGCCTCAATTAAATACCTAGAATAAGCAAAATGATCAACAGTTGTACGAGAATATTCCTCAATTAGAATAGATTCCGGCGACACCCCTGCTGCAAGGGCATAATCCCGTGCCACATAGGCCTCAGAATACTCCGCCCCTGTCCCATAGCCCCCTGTAAAAATAAGATAGCTTGCATAACCATTTTCATACAGCCAGATACCATGGCGAATTCGTTCAGTAAAAACTGGTGAAGGATTATTATGCCAAGCAGCAGCACCTAACACCATAACCGCATCTGCCTGAGTCCTTTCATCAACACTACCATATCGCCAAATTCGCACCGCTACAACCCCCGTATACAACAGGATGACAAAAAAAAGAATTCCCACGAGTTTTAAAACATTCTTCCACTTCACATGCCTGTGCTTCATTGTCTATCCATCCAATCCAGAATTTTCAAATCCATATAACAACCACATCATCATACCAAATTATCACCTAATTTACAATGGTTAATCAAAAAAATTGACAAAAAACAGCTTCTACATCTCTATTCCATCAAAATTTATCACCTTGCAAACCTATACGAAAATGAGATTAAATACTTCCATTCTCCATCCGAAATATCAATCAAATCAACAAAATCGATAAAAAGGTGATAGTAATAACGCCACTTCAATCAACACTAAAGCTGAGTCACAACATTCAACCCCAACTCCATCGCCATCTGCCGTGCCTCTTCCATATAAGCATCATTAAGAAAACCAGGCTCATGACAATCAGCATTCACAACAACTTTAGTTTGCGGATAATCCCTTGCAATAATTGACCAAAAATCTTGACTAGGATAAGGCTGACGCTTACGCCTAAGACCATTAGCATTCACTTCTAACAGAACATCATACTTGTTTGCAGCTTGTGCAATTTTATGAGTAACCGCTTCACACGTCGCATCCCATTGCGGATATAAAATCATAAACAAATCTGGGTGCGCCAAAAATTTAAATAACCCTGTTTTCATCGCTTCTTCAAGTTGCTCTGCATAACGCTCTAATTGCTCAGGCTTTGTAAAGCTAAAAGCATCCTTATAAACACCATCGTTTTCAATAAAATGTCCTGCTAAAATTAAATAATCCGTTTGTGCAGCCAATTCCTCCACATATTGGTGAATCCTTGGAAAATATTCACATTCCAGCGACTTTAAAATTTTAATTTCTGGATACTTTTTTTGCAGAATCTCAATTTCTTTAAAATAGATCGGCAAATCCTCAAAATTCATTCGTTGACTTGTACCTACCTCTGGAAAATCTTCATAAGGGACATGACAACTTATCCCAAGTTCTGTATAACCATGTTTGATTGCCTCGATCACATAATCTTCAATTTCACCATCGGCATGACCACAACGATAATGATGGGTATGATAATTGGTTAACATATTTTCACCTCGTCTTTTACTCTTTTGCACTTGCTTCAAGCCTTGCTAATAACGTATCAAGCATGGTGCGCCATGCCTTAATTGCTCCATTTTCCATCAACTCATTCATCGATTGCTCATTATAACCACCTGGTGTCATATCATGCGCTAGTTCAACCAAATCATGATGTGGTGCATCCTCAGCAGCACGACGACTTAAAGAACTAAATAATGAATGAGCAAACTTTACCGACATATCATGAGCTACCCCATGATCATCTGCAAATTGAACAATCTCCTGTAACAACATGTAATATGGACTCATGATACAAGTTAACATTTGGAGCGGTTTAACATCTGATAATTTTTCAATATAAAGCACATCAGCTATCGGCTTAAATAACTCACCTACCTCAGGTGTTTCTGGATAAACAAGCAACGGTCCATAACCACTAACAATCATCGGTAGTGGTGTAACATGAGCAAATAAGGCAATTTCACCCATTTTCTCTTTTAACTCATCCAATTGCATTTCAGTTGCCATATTTAACACTTTATGATCAGGTCTAAAATTCAGCTCATAAACCGCATCAAAACCATTTTTCTGAACCGCAATGAAAATCCATTCTGCCTGATCTAAAACTTCTTGATTACTTGAACAAACCGTTACCTCTGAAAACTTTGCGGCTAATGCTGCCGCTTTTTCTGCATTTCGCGGCGACACATAAAACTCATGTTCTGCTTTCTGAGTGCAAAACCCTGTGACGATGGCTGATGCAATGCTTCCTGTTCCAATAATTCCTATTTTCATTCTTAACGCCTCATTTCATTTTTTATCTAACCCAATCCTTCATCACCTAATTCAAGAACTAAAAAATAAAGGACAAAGCAAGTTGACTCTATCTTACCACAAAACAACAGAAAGTTAAATGACTTTAAGCCCCTCATTTTCAGTTATAGCGTTGCCATTTTCAGGCAATGTTAATGTCTCGTATAAATGGTGCTAGGTAAAAATAACGTTCAGGCAATTGTGATTGGGTTTCAGCTAAAATTTTCAGCTCGTTGAAACACCTCTTTTAAACAACCAAAAAAGGAAAGATTCTGCTGGACATTTTTAATTTTCATTTGGCAAGCTGGCGACCGTAGGTGAGGAATTCTTTAAGACCTCGAAGAGCTCTTTAAGACCTTCAATTCCCAAAGCGGTCGATTCAAATCATAAGGATCAGAGAAAATCTCCGTTTCAATCGCTATAACTGGCTGTGTATCAGTCAACATACAAACATCATTAATCATAGAGTCATAACTTTGCTTACCTTCATAAATGCCAGCAGGAACAACCTTAATAGCATCACCTAGTTTTGGATAAAGATGCGGGACTTCCACGAAATAATATTTCTTTGTTTCCAAAGCCTCATATTTAAAATAAATACCATTCTCCAGCTCAAAAAAATCTTCATCAGGAATGCCCGATTTAGTTATCGCCTTAAAAGTTTGAAGCATAGCTTTTCTAAATTCAGAAATAGACGAAGTTTTCACATAAGGCGTCGTAAAAAAATAGCGTTCACCCATCTCAACCTCATAAGAAGTGGGATTTTTCTTATAAGCTTCAACTTTCTTTAACTGTTCTTCATGAACGGTAATAGCATTTAATGTCTTTTGAATTGCCGTCATTTTATCCTCAGCTATAACTCTTGCTCTCAATAATAAGGCAGATACATTTAATCGCATTTTTTCATCAACAAAAGCAGGAACATCTTTTAACGGTATATCTAGCTCTGTACAAAGTTGAGCAATCTCAAGCAGGGCAATTTGACTGGAATGATAGTATCGGTAATTACTTTCTGGATCAATATAAGCAGGAATAAGAAATCCCAACTGTTCGTAATATTTGATCGATTTAATGCTGCGATCAGAGTACTTAGCAAATTCACCGATACTGAGCAATTGATTATTGCCCCGCAATTGATTATTGCCTCGCAATTCATTTTTGTCCCACAATTCATTTTTTTTCATTTTATTTGCTCCAATCCTTGACTCGACCATTATGGTCAGCTTTATACTATTGTAACATATTGTGTGAAATTTTATAAGCCTAGTGTGAATATTTCGGAAATGATCAGCTGAAAATATGAAGAGGAGGCTCAAGCATCTGTTTTGTGAGCAATAGCAATATCTATCGTGAAAAATTAGAATATAAAACCATTGGCTCAGTATTCTAAGTGAAATTTTCTTAATGAGGAGGAATGACTTTTGGCTGGAATATTATACGTTGTAGCAACACCCATTGGCAATATGGAAGATATGACCTATAGAGCAAAGCGTACTTTGACGGAAGTTGATCTTGTTGCTGCAGAAGACACGCGTACAGCAATGAAGTTGTTTACCATGCTCGGTATTCGAAATAAACTCATCTCAAATCATAAATTTAATGAAAAAAAGCAAGTTGACTACCTTCTTTCTGAACTTTTACAAGGTAAAGATGTGGCGATTGTATCCGATGCAGGAACACCATGTATTTCTGACCCTGGAGCAGTTATCATTAGTCATGCAACCAATCATGGAATTCAGGTGATAGGTGTTTGTGGGGCATCTGCAGTCATTACAGCACTTTCAATCTCAGGGTTTCATTTTACCTCTTTTGCTTTTTATGGTTTTTTCCCTCGTGAAAATAAAGAAGTAAAAGAAACGCTACAGAAAATCGTTGAAGGTCATATTGTGGTTTCTGTGTTTTTCATCTCACCAAAACAAATCCAGAAAACATTGGATATTATCAGAGATACCTTTCCGGGGGCTGACTTATGCTTATGTAATGACCTGACTAAACGCTATGAAAAAATATATCGGGGAACAGTGGCAGAGGTGATAGAGGCAGTTAGAAATAACCCTTCAGCTGAAAAAGGCGAATATACATTGGTGATTCAAACAAGAAACAAATCAGAGCCTTCCACTAATCCCGACTGGTCGTTGGAGGCCATGTTAATTGATCATCTAGTTAAAAATGGCGGAACGATAAAAGATGCCATTGATGCGATGCAAAAGTTACATAAAGGTAAGCTTTCAAAAAAAGAATTTTATGCGGCATCACTCCATTTGAAAACATTGTTGAATGCAGAAACATCATTAGGAGGCAAACCATGTTAAAAGAATTAAAACTAAATCATGGAACCGTTAAATTACCAGCATTTTTCCCCGATGCAACCAATGGGGTAGTTCGCTGCTTAGATGCAACAGATTTATTAGACTGTGACATCAGTGGACTTGTTGTAAATGGCTACCACGTCTTATCAAAACCAGGTCTAGGTGTGTTAAAAAAATTTGGTGGCATTCATGCCTTTACGAACTGGCATCAGCCGATCCTGACCGATTCTGGTGGCTTTCAAGTGTTTTCTCTTATTCGAGAAAATCCGAAATATGGTGAAGTAAGAAAAAATGAAATTATCTTTCGACCAGATGGAAAAAAAGAAAAAATCATCCTTACACCAGAAAAAAGCATCATCACTCAATTTGCCTGTGGATCAGATATTATGATGTGCCTCGATTATTGCACCCATCCAGATGATTCTTATGAAGAAAATGTTTTGTCTGTTGATTTAACCATTGCCTGGGCAAAGCGTTGCAAGCAAGAATATGAAAAACAGATATTAATGAGAAAAATCCCAGAAAGCCAAAGACCACTCCTCTTTGGCATTATCCAAGGGGGCAGCTTTTTCGACTTAAGAGAGAAATGTGCAAAAGCCCTTAAAGAAATCGGATTTGATGGATATGGCTTCGGCGGCTTTCCAATAGATGGAAAAGGTCAGCTAGTAGAAGATATTTTAGCATACACAGCGAAACTAATGCCTGATGAAACACCTAAATATGCGATGGGGCTTGGCAAACCAGATGAGATCGCTAAATGTTTTAAAATGGGCTATAACCTGTTTGATTGCGTAATTCCTTCACGAGAAGCACGACATAATCGCTTATATGTTTTTGATGCGGTTAATGAGGAAGACCCATTAGGCTATCGCCATTATTATATTTTAGATAAAGAGAATAGCAGAGATACCTCACCAATATCAGAGGGATGCGATTGCCTGATGTGCAAAAACTATTCTAAAGCTTATCTCTACCATTTATTTAAAGCAAAAGACACCTCAGCTTATCGCTTAGCAACCATTCACAATCTACGGTTTTACAGCGACTTTATGAAAAAATTACAGGAAGGAGCTATCCATGACAATGATTGACGAAGTAGTCGCTAATATTTTAGCGAGCAAGAAGTATAAAGACATCGCCCCGATGATAATTGAGCGGGTTTGTAAGAAAGTCGCTAAGAAATATGTGAAGAAAAAGGATGTTCTAAAGGCGACTAAAAGCGAATTGCATACCATTCACGAAGTTTTTTTATTAAAAGATAGTCACAAAAATGCCACCACGCTATTATCAATGTTCACAAAAAATTGCGACATGGCACAGTTATGTGCAAAAATGATGCAACTGCACGTCTCTACAAAGGAGCGTTTGGGTGATATTGAAGATATCTATCAATTTATCAGTGAATATGTAAAAAGCGACAGTATCGTGATAGATATTGGCTGTGGTTTTTCTCCCTTTGCATTGCCACTATTGCATGAACAACCAAAATCATATATGGCTTATGATGTAAATATAGAAACCATTCATTTACTCAATCGTTATTTTAGTCAAACAGGTCAAGAACAATATCAAGCTGAAATTCTTGATGCCGTTTCAGATACACCATCTTTTGAGGTAGACATGGTTTTTATGTTCAAATTATTACCACTGCTACAACAGCAAAAAAAAGGGCGTGGCTTTAGTATTTTAGAGGAGCTATCATTTAAAAGAGCCATTGTTTCCTTTCCTCTTAAAAGCATATCTGGAAAGGATAAGGGCATGGCGTCATTTTACTCTAAACTAATGGATGACAACTTGCCTGCGAGCATCAATGTTATCGACAAAGCCATTTTCTCTAATGAAATGTTTTATGTATTGGAAAAAGTAGCTAGTTAAAGACTGGAAGATAATGTGTTTGATATAGACTTTCATTGGTCCAACAACCTACAAAACGGCAAACGCAAATGCACACCGCATCTGTATTTGCCGTTTTTAGTTTAGACAGTTTCTATTAGACCTCTCCCATAATTTCCTGCTCCCTTTCGGTTTGCTGAGGCAGTGATTGAAAACGATTCGGAAAAAAAGACTTCCAAATCGTTTTCAACCACTACCGTTAAAAAAGGGGGGAGAGATCTATCAAGAGGAGATTTAGTAGTTTCGATTACTCACAACACCCATTCATCCTTGTAGCTTAATACTATAAAAAAACTAGGCAAATTTTACACCATTGCGGAAAGCAAAATTTACCTAGTCCATCACGTTAGCTTCAAATTATGATCCAAAAGGAACACTTGAATGATGCAATTGCAATCTTAAATGACCATCAGTATCTCTAAACCATGCCATTGATTTATGAACAGTTGTCAAACCACCTTGATCATCAGTAATCACAACAGTCCCCATTCCAATAGCAGTTTCGCCATTAATGATATGTGTCCAGTCATTTTCAAAACTAACTGCTGTCCAAGGATTCGTAGCAAACCCAGGTCCATCTTCTGCAATCACTTGAGGTGCAGAAGTTCCAATAAAATAACTTGCAGCACCATACCAATCTGTACGGAACGGCACTTCACTTGTCAAAGTTGGTTTAAATAAGACAGGGTCATAATCAAATCCATAAAGATCATTTAATACACCAGCAGCAATCGTTACATAATCTTCACCATTGGCAAAAGCTGTACTAATCGCAACCAACCCCTCACCCCAAGCAACCTGCGCTGCTTGAATTTCAGCCACAGTAATTTCATTAATGTCCCCGCCTTCCCCACCTGCATTGTTATCATCCGAACATGCAACTAAGAATAACATTGGCACCATTAAAGCCACCAGCCACAATTTTTTAAAACCTTTTTGATTTAACATTTTACACACCTCTTTTTTTAATTTCGATGATTTTTCAAAATGAAAATTTTATCGATAAATGATATTATAGGGATTTTTGAGTCGAAAGTCAAGGGGGGTGGAAAAATTTTCATTATTTCCTTATCTCTCTTTCCAAGCTCTTTCCAAATTTTATATTTTTAAGGTTTAATCCACCAAAAAATGATATATCTTCTCAATTAACACTGTAGAATCACCATCACTTGGCACGAGCAGACAGAGCGTTTGTTCATCTATTCCTGAAATATTAAAACCTGATGGATGAAGAAAAAAATCAACTTCATTAAACTTTAATTGTTCAATTTGGGATTCATTATTTACCTCAATAAATAGATAGTCAGCTTGGCAATAATGAGCATAAAATCGGATCTTTTTCATTAATGGATAACCCATATTTTTTATATTTATCACACTAGCTAAGAAGTCATTATCAGAATACTCGCTTAGGCAGATTCCATGGTAATTTTGGTTAGCAAAATAATTATTAAAATCTTTAAAAAAGTGCTCATTTTTGCCTTTCAAATACACAAGCACTGGAATTTCAATTTCCCCTTCAAAATATTTTTTATACATTTTTCTTAGTGTTTCGGATGCTTTTTCAAAAGAACAAGCCTTAAGCTGCTTTTTAATTTCTTCTAAAGAATTGTAACCCTCACTTAAAAGGTCACAGACTTTCGCAGATACGATAGGCGCAACCAAACTATTCGAAGCTCCCAAGTAGTAATATTCTTCTTTATAATCCAGAAATTCATCTGAGAAATAACAACTAATTTGGATTCGATCTATTGAGGTTTCATGATAAATAAAGCCTGTTTTCTGTTTTTTATTTTCAGGAATAGCTTTAACACCAATAACTTGCTCAAATGCTGCTGGAAAGGTTAATTTTCTTTGATTAGAACTCGCGGCTACGATTATAACACCTTTAACAATAAGTTGATTTGTTACTGTGAGCAAATCTGGAATATCAGCTAATCTTGTTGTGCCTAAGCTCAAATTGATAAGTTGAATGTCATTTTCTAGACACCAAGATAAAGCTTTCACTAAATCTCTGATATTAGCATTGATTTCATCTTCTTCCCAAATATTGAGATAGGAAATTTCACAGTCACATGTTACATGATTAAAAAATACTTTCGAACATAATGTTGCATGACTCAATGCATTTGATAATGAGCCTGTTGATTGAATAACTTTTCCATTATTAATAGTCAGGATCTGTTTAATATCTTGTTTTTTTGATACTATTTGATTAACATACTCTATATTCACATCACCATCGATAAAGGCAACTCTCGGCTTTAGTAACATGGAATTAATCACCTACACTGTTCTACTATCATTTTTGATTCTTCTTCTATCTTCACTTGAATCTTCTCCCACGCTATCTATAAAGCTAACTTCCCATCAAAACTTTCTTTGGATTCAACCTGACGACATAGATAATTGGCAAAACTGTTGATAAAATAACCGCACTTAGACCAATCACGTAAAATAACCCGATCGTACCGCCACTTAAAGATAAATCAAAAGCTTCAATTAGTTCATCAAGGGTTATCCCCCTATCAACATTCATATGTTCTAAACTAACCCCTTCCCAACCGCCCCCTCCTGAATCAAATCGATGGGCGGGTTCAGCAACTAACTCATTGCGAATCATTTCTTGTGTCATGGCGTTTGAAATTATGCTACCAGCAAAAACAGATACTGTCATCCCAACCAAGGCAACGACCACAACTTCCATTAAAATTTGTGCGGTAATCTTTGTTTTTTTCTCACCTAATGCCAAATAAACGCCGACTTCATGACGACGATCGCGTAAAAACAGCGTGATGATTAAGCTTAAAATCAACAAAGTTGCCCCAAGTGCTGTCCACAAAACCCAATTTGCAATACTTTGTAAACCTTCCATTGATGCCCGAACATCATCAAATGTATGTAATAAATCATCAATAACCCAATCATCTGGTAGCATCGGTTGTGCCACAATTCTAAAAGCTTCTAAATCATTTGGATCATATAATTGCATTATACTTCGCACATATGATTCGTACTCAGGATTTGGATCAAACGCCCGTAAATCCCAACCCCCCCCTAAATCATCAATATCAAGTCCTTCCCTTTCCATCAGGTAAGCCGTTGCTCCCCAATTACTTTCAATTTGAAATCGGTGAATAATTTCCGCTGATGCATTTGGTAAGAAAAGGGTGTGAAGTAGTGCAAAAACAGCTCCTGCATCCATATCCAGATCATTACGATCTTGAGGGATATCCAAGATGTCGCTGACCAACTCAAAGAGTCCAACTACTTTAAATTGCATAATTTCTTGCTGAAAAATAGTAGCCGGGGCATTCGAACCGAAAGTCTGTGGAACAAACGTGGTTAATACAATCTCGAAAGTTGATTGCAGTGATAAGTTATTTTCTTCGGCTAATCGCCTTGAGATGATAACAGGATGGACATCACTAGCTGAAACGATTTCTACCTCTGTAAACATTCGACCACCCACAAGCTCAAGTAGCCCTTCCTGAACTTCAAATAACTCAGTAGTTGAAGAACCGGTCACTTCGAAACGTATTCCACCACCACCAGTACCAATGCCTGTCATTCCCACACCTCCATCGGTAAAATTGATTGCCACCGGATAACTAATTAATGATCTAGTTGAAAAGCTGGTTATAATTGCATAGTTATGGACTGCTACATAAGGAAGAGATGCAATTTCACGCACCACTTCTGGCGTCAAATTCCTTTCTGGCGTGCCCCATTGACCCAAAGCATCCCGATCAGGGCTAAAAGAAACAATCGGACGCATAGTATTTCGTAAATGAGCTTCCGTATTATGAATGGCTCCTTCAACCGCAATTGCCCCCGCAATAACCGTTCCTAAAATAAAGACTAATAGTAACAGAACCACCGTTTTACCAGGTGTCCTTAAAATGCTTGTGCTTGCTCGTTTAAAGAAATTCATTCGTCAACACCTACTTTGGTTTTGTTAATCAATCGGCTATTCATATACGCACCTCTTTTCATCAAATCATTTAAAGGGAACGTCTATTAACCAATCGTGTAATCAGCCAATTTCAAAATCATAATTCTTTCTTAATTTCCCATCAAAACTTTCTTTGGATTCAACCTAATGACATATATAATTGGCAAAACTGTTGATAAAACAACTGTACCTAGACCAATCACGTAAAATAACCCAATCGTACCACCATTTAAAGATAAATCAAAAGCTTCAACCAGTTCATCAAGGGTTATCCCCCGCTCAACATTCATATGTTCTAAATTAACCCCTTCCCAACCACCCCCTCCTGAATCAAATCGATGGGCGGGTTCAGCAACTAACTCATTGCGAATCATTTCTTGCGTCATGGCATTTGAAATTATGCTACCAGCAAAAACAGACAGTGTCATCCCAATCAAGGCAACGACCACAACTTCCATTAAAATCTGTGAGATAATTCTTGTTTTTTTCTCACCTAATGCCAAATAAACGCCGATTTCATGACGACGATCACGTAAAAACAGCGTGATGATTAAGCTTAAAATCAACAAAGTTGCCCCAAGTGCTACCCACAAAACCCAATTCGCAATACTTTGTAAACCTTCCATTGATGCCCGAACATCATCAAATGTATGTAATAAATCATCAATAACCCAAAAATCTGGCAACATTGGTTGCGCAGCAATTCTAAAAGCTTCTAAATCATGTGGGTCATATAATTCCATGATACTTCGCACCTCTGATTTATACTCAGGAGTTGGATCAAACCACCATATATCGTCGTAATCAAGCCCATCCCTTTCGATTAGGTAAGCTATTGCTTCCCAATCCATTTCAGTTTGAAATCTGTGAATAATTTCAGCTGATGCATTTGGTAAGAAAAAGGTGTGAAGAAGTGCAAAAACAGCTCCAGCATCCATATCCATATCATTAGGGTCTTGTGGGATATCCAAGATGTCGCTAACCAACTCAACGAGTCCAACCACTTCAAAGCGCATAATTTCTTGATAAAAAATATGAGATGGGTCACTCCCCCAATCAGCACTCCAACTACCGATTTGTGGGAAAAGAGTGGTTAATTCAATCTCAAAAGTTGATTGAAGTGATAAGTTGTTTCGTTCAGCTAATCTCCTTGAGATGATAACAGGATGAACATCACCAGCTGAAACGATTTCTTCCCCTGTAAACATGCGACCACCCACAAGTTCAAGGAGCCCTTCCCGAACTTCAAATAACTCAGTAGTTGAAGAACCAGTCACTTCGATATGGTTTCCCACTTCACCAAAATCAGAGATGGTTGATCCCCCTACACTTCCATCAGTAAAATTGATCATCACATCATAACTTCTTAATGATTTGGTTGAAAAACTGGTTATAATTGCATAGTTATGGACTGCTACATAAGGAAGAGATGCAATTTCACGCACGACGTCTGGCGTCAAGTTTGTTTCCGGTGCTCTTTCGCCAGTTTCAGCTCGATACGCATCCCGAGCAGACTGATCAACGCTAAAAGAAACAATCGGACGCATATTATTTCGTAAATGAGCTTCCGTATTATGAATAGCTCCTTCGACCGCAATTGCGCCCGCAATAACCGTTCCTAAAATAAAGACCAATAGTAACAGAACCACCGTTTTACCAGGTGTCCTTAAAATGCTTGTGCTTGCTCGTTTAAAGAAATTCATTCGTCAACACCTACTTTGTTTGTTATCTAATTGTTCGTATTATATCATGTGGATTTTTCTAAACAAAAACAAAAGAAAAGAATAATCAGAACCTGTTCTGATGAATCCATAATATCATATCACATCACAAAAACATCTGCAAGCTCTTGGGATCCTTTTCACAAAACTTTCACAATTTTCACAAAATCGACAATTTTTACCTAAAGAATGCTTTTTCGATTTAAATTTAAAAGCAATTTACGATAAAAACACCCCTTTTCATATCTAAAAAGAAGTATTTACTCAATATTCAGATAAATTTTTCAATTTTCACAAATCCTCCGAAATTTCATCAAATTTCAACTTCTATAGAATCCTCAGATTTCAAAATTTCTTTTATCCCATTGCTAATCAAATTCCCCAACAACTGATTAAAACATGCATCTGATATCTTCAACTCTTACCACAAGCTAGAAGTATTGAACAGATAAAAATTACATATTGGAATAGGGTAGCCAGTTTATGAAGAATTTACTCCAAAACAAGAAGGAATCCATGAATTTGGTTTCAAATTGACCTAGAATTAAAAACTTTGTAACACTTTATTCGGGCTTGCTTTTACAACACTAATAAGTGACAAAGTGACCGCTGATAAGATAACCAAGACACTCAGACCAACAATTTTAAAAAGTGTCATTATGTCAATTGAAACAGCATACAGCTCACTTATTTCTTCTATTGAAAGCACACCAGGATTTAATAACAGAAGACTCATTGGCGTACCTGCTGGCGTAACATCTTCGAAAGCTTGTGAATGACTTTCTAGTGTCTCAATAAGTAAATGATTTGAGACGATTTCGGTGGTGTAGTAACCAACCCCAATGCCAATTAAAAGTGAAACAGTGATTATCATTAGCAATTCAAATAATAATTGTTTTACCAAATTTGACTTTTTTTCTCCGAGGGAAAGATAGATGGTCATTTCTTTTTTCCTCTCGTAAATGAGTAGATATAAAACAAGTGCTAAAATAACAAATAGTGCAACTACTGCTGTTATGAAAAAACTTCGAAAAATGCTAAACAAATGGGTAAGGGTATCTACTAAATTTTGATTGACCTGCGTCAGATCTCCTATTTCCCAAAAATCTGGTAAAAGTTCAGTTGCCTCTTCTGAGAAAGAAAGCAGATCACGAGGGTCGCTAAGATAAAAAAATGTTTCTAGCCAAGGTCTGTCTACATAATCTTGAAGATCTGGATGCTCAGCAATGATATTTCTTATTTCTTCAAGTAAACTAGCTTCATTTTCCGCTAAAAAAGACATCGCATTTTGAGCAACTGTGATGGGGATATAAATTCTCCGATGAAGTTCACCATATTCCCTTACTGTCATAATAATATCTCCGTCAAGAGCATCTGGATGCGTGGTGTTTTCATATGGAAACTCGAAATTTGGCTCAAAAATGCCGATAATTTCGAAAGTCAGCAACTCATGGGCGTAAATAAACTCACCTAGATGCCACAGATGATGAAAGGAATAACCTTCATTAACAATTTGAGGTGTATTAAGAAGTTGAGGCGCATCAAGGACGTTATTTTCCATTTCAAAAACAGAGCCGACGGATAAGCCATTTTCTCTGGCAAATTCACTTGAAACAATGGCAACAAGATGGGCATCATCTATTTCTTCTTGGGTGAACACACGTCCTTCACGAATAAAAATTAATCCGCTTTCTACATCTATCATTTCTGGTTGCAAGATTCCATGAAATGAAAAAGATTCCATCTCGACTTCGATGAAAGACAATTGCTCATTCGTTGATATTAAAATATCAAGCCAGCTTGCAGAATCCCTTGGAAAGGGGGGGTCAAGGAGAGAATCTGGCACTCGTGTTTCATCAAGTGTAATTCGTGGATTTTTAACATCTGAACTATATAAATGGATATCAATTCTAGCATCAAATGATGCCACAGCTGGAAGTTCGCTAATTGCCAGTATATCATCAAGTGTTGGTCTATCCCTTGTTGCAATTTGCCATTTTTCAAAATCCCAATTGACTTCGTTTGTCATCAAAACCGTTGAAATAGCAGGCATCCTCCTTAACATGCTAGTTTCGAGGGAAGTCAGAGAGGTAATTGTAAATAATGCAAAAGAGAAAATCCCAATGACTGCTGTCATCAATAAAAATAGAAAAACAGAAGTGATTCGGTTACGTTTTAATGCGATAATTGCACGTTGTTGCCATGACGTTTTTTTTGTTCTCATTATCTTATTAGCTCCTCTATTTATATCTTAAAAAAGCCCACTAAAAACGAGGGCTTTTTAACTAACAATGATGAACTGAAAGCCATTGACTGTTTGGAATCCATCCACTATGATGACCAGTATTTGATGACCAACCAAAGAAGCTTCGACTGTTTTGCGTTGGTTGACCCATTGGGGTAAGCAACACACCTCCATTAAGCGTCGTATGATTACTTGTCGCAGTTGGAGAAGCAAAAACAAGAGCCGTTCCTGTAGTTCTAACTTCAAAGCACGAACGGGCAATAGGTTGCTGGAAACCATAGGCAAACGACTGGAATGTGTTCAATGTGAAGAAAGTAGTCATCACAATAATTAAGGCAGATAAAACAAACTTTTTGATATCGATTTTATTCGATTTTTCTTTCATAAGTAAAATCACTCCATTCTTATATAGTATTTTTTCCAGTTTGAAACTGGAGAGCACAGCTCAATTCTTAGTCATTCAAATTCACTTCTTAGCTTGCGCGCACAACTAAGTATAAGTTACAAGTAAATGTTAGAAATTGTCTGCTGAATTCATAATAGCATATCAAAAATTCTTTTGCAAGTATTTAAATTATTTTTCACAAACTTTCACAAAATCGCTAAATTTCCTCTTTTTCATCCAACAGACCCCCTTCATATCAAAATTATAAAGCAACTTTCAACAAAAATACGCCTTTTCAACCTTCAAAAAGGAGGTTTTCCTCAATAATCAGATAAATTTTTCAGTTTTCACACCTTTTCACAAATCCATCCAAATCTCATCAAATTTCAACCTCAAATACTGATTCTAATAATTCAAACCTCAATAAATCCATTCGATAGTTTGATTTTATACTCCTTTGAGAAAGTCCATCAAAAATCACTTCAACCATCTTCATCATTTTTTCATCATAAACCATTTCTTCAATATGTAAACTCCCGCCATGACTTTGTAATATAGCAAACATCTCCGGATAACCATCACCAGTCCCGTTGGTACTATTGCCTCGCTGTCCCAATCGTTGCAAAATATGAATCGGAAATTCGTGAGCATTATCTTGAATTGATATGACGAAACTTCCATCTTTATCAAAAAAGTTAATAGTTATTATTTTGCTAGAATCCTTAGATTTTAAAAGTTCTTTTATCCCATTGCTAATCAAATTTCCTAGTAATTGAATGAACCACTTCTCAGATATCTGTAACTCTTGCCACAAAGTAGAGGTGTTAAATAAATACAAATTTATCCCCTCCTCTTTTGCTTTCCTTGAATAACTAGTCAACAAACTCTCCAGTTTCTGCCAATCAGACGGTAATCTCAGTTCATTTATTATTTGCTCGACTTCCTCCTGATGAAGTTCACTTCCTAAATCTCCTAGCGAATTTTCTAATCGCATTGCGAGTTCTTTTAATTCAATAGCATCTTCTAAAATACCAATCTCCTCCATCATAGCAAGAGATCTTTGAAGCACCCTAAAATCTTCATTTATGACTTGTACCTGTTGGTTAAATTGGTGAGTAGGGTCTATTGGTCTTTTATTCATTTGAGTTTTCAACTCAGCAAAATGAGCTAATGAATCAGATAACTCTTGTTGAACATCAAAAATGAGTTTTTGGTTACTTAATATAATTTCGCGATCCGTTTGTTTTTCAAAGTATTTTTTAACTGCATTGTCCAAACACATCACAAAGATAACAATGATCAGCACTATTGATGCCAGTAATACAAAGAGTAGTGTTATATCAAACAAATGTTGTAGTCTATCGAATAGGAAACGTAAAAACATTATAATAAGCAACAAAAACATCCCAAGCATTAAGGCGATTTTTTTTAATTCACTCTCATTCACTACCAATGTGATTTGCTTTAACAACTTACTACGGAGAATTAAAATATAGATCCCTATTTCTAAAGCCATCGATAAAATATAAACAATGCTGGTGAAATCAGTGCCAAATAATTCCAAAAGAATAGACGCTACCAAAATAACGGCAATTAGCCAAATTACCTGTGCAATGAGTACTGACCAAATAAGAATTATTAGATCAATGGATTTTCGTAATAATAAGAAAATTATCCCAATTGTGAATCCAATAACAACTTTAGGAATCAAAAAACTTGGAGTAATAATTGCCGTTGCATATAAAAGAATTAAATACAACACTGAAAATAGTATTTTTTGAGTTTTTGAAAATTGCTCTCCTGTAGCTCCCCCATAACAACTTAAGATAAAAATACTTGATATAATAACTCCTGTTAAACCATAAATAACTGTCATCTTGCCACCTCACTTAATTTAATTATATCAATGGTATCGCTCTTTTGTAACAAAAAAAGAGCGATACACCCCTTATTTTTAATATGATTAAAAGTAAATGTTAGCAGGTCTAACATTGAAAATCCCGAGAACCAAATCCCACATATCCTAGCACCTCCACTCAAAATATATTTCTAACTCTAACTATACACCTTCGACACTAAGCAAGCAAGATTTTTTACAATTCTTTTACAAATTCTTTACAAATTTTAATATTTCTCAAAAAGCAGGTTTTTTCTTAGCTTTTACTAAGCCGTTGACCTCTTTTGCTCATTGTGATAAAATGTATTTACTAACAAAATTTTGACGAAACGGGGTTCCAAAATGCATATTTATTCAGTTTTACTTGTCGAAGATGATGATAGGCTAGCCAATGAATTTAAAATGTTAATCAAAGATTATCCATTTTTAAAGCTTGTTGGTCATGCTAAAACGCAAACAAAAGCAGCTAAATTACTAGCAGAACTTAGACCGGAAGTTCTTATATGCGACTTAATGTTGGAAGAAGGTGATGGGTTAACCCTCCTTACTGAATTGAAAAATTCTTTAACTCCTTGGCCAAATCACGTCGTTGTTACATCAGCCGTAGGCAATAATGCAAAGATTTCAGCATCTCTTATCTCAATGGATGTTTTCATAATTATAAAAGATATGAATTACAGCTCTTCGAAAGTATTGAACTACTTGAAGTCGCTCTTTTTCAACGATATGTCCAAAATCGAAACAGAAGAGCAAAAAGTTCGTCGAGCTATTCTTAAATTCTTAGAGCAGTTTAGTTTAGATGATGCTCCTCCTCAAGATAAATTCCGTTTAGAAGCCATATTAGCTGAGATCATTTTAAATCAGCCTAGTGATAAAAAGCTTAATATGAGTGCAGTCAAAAGAAATTTACAAGAACGACTGCCAGAGCAAAATTTTCATTATGTAACCATTGAACGCTTTTTGGAAACTATTTTCGATTCAACCTCAATTGAAACATTACAAACTATCTCCTACCAATTTTCAAAGGCAGCTCCTACCGAAAAAGAGTTCTTTAGCATTGCAGTCAAAGAAATCAAAAAAATGCTTGCTGAATAAATTTTATCCTAAGCAAAAATCACCTCAAATTTGAAGTGATTTTTATTTGTTTTATCCGTAAATCACCGACTCAATCACACAAGTGTGAGCCTTTGTCGCTTTTTCATAATTAATTCCCACTAATAACAGATTTCCCTTGTATTCATCCAGCGTAGAAATGTAATTTTTTTCTTTGATCTGATGAATAGCACCTTCTACTGTCCTATCCCACTTCAATTCAATGACTAATGCTGGTTTATCTGCATGTTTTTTTCGTGGAATAAATACCAAATCAGCATAGCCTTTCCCAGTCGGCAATTCACGAATAGTGGTGTAGTAATCTTTCGCACTAAACAAAGCTAAGTTAATCACACAACTTAAGGCATTTTCATCATTATAAGCCAGAATCGACGTATTCTCTTCGTGAACTTGCTCAATTCCCTTAGCGACTACTTCAGCTTGTTGATCCCAAATGGATTTTAACAATTTATCTGATTGGCGAATGGCGTTGATGACGTTGATCCATTTTAAAGATTTAATCGACGTAATGAATTCATCCCGAACTTCTTCATTTGGAATTCGAACCGTTTTATCTTCAAAATGATAAGTCAAATAGCCTAGGTGGACAAGAAGCGTCAAAATATCATCAGCTGACTCAAATGTTGTCATATCATTAGTAAAACTACGCGTGTCAATTTCTAAACTAGCACCTGATAACATCAGCGTAACCTTTTCTCTTAAGTTATCAAAATCAAGCATGATATAATCTTTCAAGGCTTCATAGGTTTCAGTATTATTCCAATAGCTATCGAAAGTTTTATTCAATAGACATGATTTGACCGAACGAGGATTGTAAATTGGATTTTTTCGATCGGTAAAATAACCATTATACCATTTTTCAATGTCATCGAAATTCATCTCATACGCATTAGCCAAACCTTTAACTTCTACTTCAGAAAAACCAAAGTAATCTATAAATTGATAAGGTCTAATCATAGAATATTCGTCAAACATATTAAGTGCTGAGTGCGTGCCATATTTTTTGATAGGTAAAATCCCTGTCATATAAGCAAGCCCGACATAAACTTGGTCTTTTAGTAAAATTCGTAAAAAGTCAAGATAGGTTTTTTGTGCATTAAGATCATCTTTGTATTCTCGGAACAAACAATCCCATTCATCAATTAAAATGACAAAGGAACGTCTTGTCTTCAGATAGATATCAGTCATGACCTGTCTTAAAATTGATTTATCCTTATAATTCACTTCTGGATTACCTTCTATTAGTTCCTTACCCACATCGTTTTGTAGTTTTGTTAACATTTCGGAAATTGTTGACGTTTCACTTGAAAATTCCTGCATATTAATCGTGACAACATGATATTGATTTAAGTGCTGCTCAAAAGTCGGATGATTCACTATTTTTAAATCTTTAAATAAATCACGACTATCTTTACCGTATCCATAGTAAGATGCCAACATGTCAAGTGCCATGGTTTTTCCGAAGCGTCTGGGTCGACTGATGCAAATAAATCGTTGCAGTGTTCGAATTAACTTATTTGTTTCTGCTATTAAGTTGCTTTTATCCACATAAATTTCAGAATTTAAACTCATTTCAAATTTATCAGTTCCTGGATTCACATACTGTCCCATTACTTGCCACCTCGCATAAATTCTAATAACTCATTATAGCACGAAAAATGAAAATAGGGAAGTGTTTTAATGTTCTAACAAAAAAAATCACCTCAATTTGAAGTGATTTTCCTTATGATGTCATGCTTTCAATTTTAACATTCGCTTTGTTTGGATATAGGACAGTCCGAAATAGGCAATATATATAACAACAACCCATCTGAATATGGTTATCATAGAGCGAATAATCGCATCAAACTCAACTCCCGCTGGTGCATCTCCAAATTCTCCTGAAAACAAAGGTAAGATGAGTTGCAAAGCAAAAAAGCTGTGAGCCGACGCTATGATGAGCGGAATTAGGAAATAGACAACACCTTGAATAAGTAAGGTTCGGTTGCGCATAACAGTATCAACACCTAATTGTGAAAGAGTCACGTACCTTTTCTCGCTTTCTACTACATCAATCATTTGTTGCAGAAATAAAATGGTCAAACTGACTAATAGAAAAATGCCTCCAATATAAAGGGTCATAAAAGTCATGGAAAGTGACATTAGATTGCTATTTACTCGAAGCCAGTTTACTGTTAATGCATTAAAAACATTGTTGCTGCTAATATTGAAAATATCATATTCTGTCCATCCCCAATTTCCTGTGGGAAGTGAGTTTACAAATTCCCAAAATAGGGGTTCGGCAGTATGCATATCTGTGTTAAAATCAAATAAAAAATGAGTCTGTTCACGTCCAATAGAAGTTGTTCCATGTTCATGACCAACTGGCATCCCAGTCAGGTTTATGCTAGGTGGAAAAACCAAAACAATCTGATGGAACAGCAATATCTGGTCACTAACCAGTAGTAGATTTTCTGGGACAGTGACGAGTCTCAGCTGAAAAGTTTCTTCAACCATCTGGCGACTGTTGAATGGCACATGCCAATCTTTAGTATAAGAAATTTCAATATTTTCTTGCAAAAGCTGATGCCCATCCATATCCATTCCTAGAACAAGTAACAATACTTCGTCATTAGCAGGAGTAGGCAGTAGTGTGTGATGGTGATTAAAAATTTCACGTACTTCCTCGTAAGCAAAGCCGTTAATCCAATCAATCCAACTAGGCACTTCAACGTCAATTAGTGAATCAATTCGGATATCCCGGCGGAATTGGCGTAGTGAAA
>Ga0131853_10005329_pt1 | contig 23181 bp, 15 predicted proteins | sample TergutLab28metaG_FD_92764 | JGI IMG/M metagenome (GOLD analysis project Ga0131853, IMG submission 92764) | Labiotermes labralis P1 segment gut microbial communities from Petit-Saut dam, French Guiana - Lab288 P1 (version 2) (version 2) | ecosystem: Host-associated > Arthropoda: Insects >...
CACACACACAAACTCATACGCACACACACACAAACACACACACACACATCTAAACACAGTAAGACTTCTATTAACGAGGAATCGGCCCGTCGCAGAGACCACTACTTGGCAACACGCAACACGAACAAAAGACAGGCAGTCATGCCACGGCGGTATTAGAACCGCAACCCCAACAAATGATCGGCCTGACCTGCGCCGGCACCGGAATAGGTTTACTTAAATGTTTACCACCCGAGTTATTAATTTTAGGATTTTTCACTCAGTTTATTTTGAATCAATATTTTCATTAAATATACCAAATACATTGATTTACAGTACATGATATTACAGTTGCTTCACTACGGCGTGTTTCGGCATGATAATGCAATTTCAGCGAGTACACACGAACCTTAAACAGATAAAAGTAAAATGCAAAACGTTTATACAGGGTCATACCTATGAAAACTTGATTACATTTCTACATTTCGTAGCTCTACTTTAAGTGGTTTTAGGCTTGGTGTTTACTCCCTGAAGATGGCATTGTAATGCCGAAACATGTCGAAGTAAAGTAACTGTAGTGTTATGTATTGTAAAGGCATTCAGTAGGTATATTAAATGAAAATATTCACCGTAATAATGGTCTACAAAATTACGGACCGAATTTCACTTTCCGAATTAATAATTAGGAAACTTCCTTATTGATCATAATTGATTTACAGACGTAATGAATGAATGAAACAATCTTACACTCACTAGAGTGCGCTGAACCTCAGCATTATCGGCTTTACTTAACTGTATCTTTCCTAATAGGCTAAATCCTAAAGTTGAGAGATTAAGATCAGATTATGAGCAGCCCACAGTTAATTACTTCGTAAATATTTTGTTCGTATTTGAGATAGTAATGGTTAAATAGTTGCAGCTTCCTTTGCTTGTCTTTGCAAACTTGCTAGACGACAATATAAGTTTAATTCATCCCCCCCCCCCCACCCAAGAAAGGACGGAAGATTAATAATCTACAGCATCTACCTAAGTGAACGCTACTTGTCATTACCTGCAGATAAAAATTTCTTTACTTGCGCCGGGGTGTGGTCATGTCTCGCTTTCAGCTGCTGCTTCCCTTAGGAACATTTTGCCATTCCGTTTTGAAAGTAAAGTAACTTTTACGAAATTGTCCCTTTTTCAATGGTAACATTTTTTGAGCTTCTGTTGTGTAATAAATGCAGAAAACGAACGGAAAATTAAATGGACTTCTCTTTCTCCTTCACTTGTTCCATATCCGAAACTAGTCCAAGGATTTTGAAAAAATTTGGTATACAGACCTTTTTCTAAAACAAAAGATTTTCGTATTTTAATTTGTAAACTTATTGGTTAACCTATTTGAAAGGAAAACACTAATGTAAATAATCTTTCGCAAATAAACACAAAGGAAAGTTCTGAGAACAGCGCTCTTCTGGGTTATTAGGCAGCAAGTAATGGTAACTTCTTACCGACGTTTCGTGGTAAAATATCGGTCCCATTTCAAGGGTCAAGAATCCAACTCCATGGTGTGGAAATTTCTTAGAGTTCAGTGTAATTTAGGGGTCAAGAAACCTTAGGCTTTTGTGGAAGTCGCAGGCCCGTAACGGTACTCAGGAAAATTGAACATCAGAGCGTTGATACCTGTACAATATGAATGGTCCACGACGTAGAACGTGACATGTAGATCTCATTAAGATGTAAGTTGTTATTTGAAACGAGGTTTATGAAACACAAAAGGAAGTATTTCGTATTTCTATGTCGTGTCATGTCTTCTGCATGTTATTTGTTAGATTCTACAGCATTCTCAAACTCAATTAAGTAGGGAGAATTACACAGCATGTACTTGAAAGGAAGTATACATTCTAAAGAGCATATTTCTACTGATACAGGTGTGAAGGTGAATTGCACCTGAAGCATGACGTGAAGGCAGAGATGGAGAGTAGAGGTATAGCTGTATTCTTTCTTTAACTTCGGCACTAAATGGGGGTGGGTAGCTAACGCCACGCTCCGGCCGCTTTACGCCCGGGAAGAGGAACGGTTCCCATTGTATAGCAGGCTGTGTGGGTCCCAGGGCCGATGTGGACGGGTGCGGAAAATCTCACCTCCACTGGCATTCGATCCCCCGACGGCCCAGTCCTTAGCGAATCGCTATCCCAGTCCAAAATACTTGTGTTCATTGGGTCATGTAATTAAACTTTCTGAGCAGTCTGATTTAGATGGTTTTGAATGCTGTGATGATATATGATGAATTAAAGAAACCGCGAGGAAATGAGAGAGGCATTTAAGGCACTGCCCCATTATTAGCCAGGAGAAACTTAGAAACACGGAGACAGTAGTTGGAGAATCGGCCCGAGATTTGTAAAATACCAGCCGCATTAAGATATTCTGTGCGTACGTGTATTTCGGGTCACGTGCTTGTTCTGTGTCTCGGTTTGGGTGGTGGATTGTTGCAATAACAATCGGCCAATTGTTGCCCACGTGTGGTACGTGGCGACCGTCTTACAGGAGCTAAATTACAACGGAGCGATGAGTGAGAAATCACTCTAAAAGAGTTTCATCAACAAGAGACAGATTTCCAAATGTCCTGACCCTTGTAACAGCCACTTTCGGCTTCAGCTCACTTTTTCACATTGACATCTCATTTGGAGAGATCCCGTAAACAAGGCGGTCCAGAAATGCGCCTGATAGCTTCGGTAAGTTTGCATAAGATGACGGGGCACAGCAGGTCAGAGAAGCGTTGTACGTGTGGGTAGAGTTCTAGGTGGTGGCGCTCTGTAGGTTCATGCGATTCTGTGACGTGTCGGAGATCCTTAACAGCTGCCCCAAGACAAAGATCTTCAAAGGCCTCGAGATTATAGAAAAATGGCCTATCTTGATATGTGAGATCTAACGCGTTATGTGTGTGTGTATATGTATGTATGTATGTATGTATGTATGTGCGTATGTATGTACGTATATATATACATGTACATACATAAGCACATACATACATAATACATACACACATACATATATATACACGCACATAAAGTGTTAGATCTCACATATCAAGATAGGCCATTTTCCCATAATCTTGTACGTAGTATATATATATATATACTACGTACAAGATCGTTGTGTTGTATACGACGCCAAAAAGTTATAATTCACTTCCCACTTTATTTCTACCTCGTAAGGCCAATACCAAAGAATTTCGTAACTATACCACTAGGAGAGAGTCAAGGTTCAGAAATTCAAAATATGTAGCAAAGAACATTAAATTCACAAGATAAAACCGGCAAAATATGTGGAATTTACTATAAAATCTGGTTTTATCATTTTAGGCGCCTTCGAAAATTTTCGGAAAGCGACTATTAACGTCATCATGCCTGTCCGTCCGCATGGAGCGACTCGGCTTCCACTAGACGGATTTTAATTAAATTTGATATTTGAGAATTTTTCTAAAATCTGTACAGAAATTTAAGTTTTATTAAAATCTTACAAAGTAACTCTTACTTTGCACGAATACATACTTAAGTGTTCAATAATTTCTCGCGGAATTATTCGTAGAACGAGAAATGTTGCAGGCAAATTTGTAGAGAAATCAAAACAAATTTTGTTCAATATGTTTTTTTTAAATCGTGCCGTTTATGAAATAATTTGGAATAGTATGGTACCACCAGACGAGACACAGGCGACAATAAAATACGGCACAGAAAATAAGTAAGAATACGGACACATTTATAATATTTTATACTTACAGCTCTTCAACAGAAATAATAGATAACGTGATCGCGCCTCAGTGTTAGGTTATTCGTACGTTGGTGTCTTGTGTGAATTTTATGTAGCTATCTGTACATTTTATAAACAAGTAAGCCTTAGACATCTCATGCTGTTATATTTAAGAACCTCCTCGATAAGAGCCTTATCAGGCCTAAACATGTCGTATGTGAATCTAGAAACATGGCTGTATAATTCCGGTGTACGCAATTTGGTTTATGCTGATATACTATACAAATACACTCCATACTTTTATGCTGCGACCTGAGAGAGAACGACCCAGAGAGTATCAAATATTGCATGTATAATCACCATCCATTTCATAACTCTTTTTATAAACGCGAAGTTGGTGCAGGGTTAATAATAATTTAGGAATGTGGTCGATGAATATCATGGGCTTGAGTCCACCCTACCAATTAGCAACACTAGCCACGCATAGCTTAAGATTTTTTTCGGAGATGCTACTTCCTTTTCTGCGGACATTGTCTCGTTTTACAAAAACACAATAGGATTCTTTACCTGTAAGTTTTGCCTGTTTATAATGCAATAGAACAAATAGCTCTTCTGTCACTGAATGTCTTGTCTCTTCGTCTCACTGAGCAGGAGAACGTCACACTCAGTTTCAAGTACTACAGCTGCCTGTTCCAAGAGGAAAAAGATATTAAGAACCATCTTGAAGGCTGTAGTTGGCACTCCTGAGTTCCCTTTGGGATATCTTTGGTTGGACTCTCATTCAGAATAGAGCAGGACTGAAGTTTCTAATACAGAATTCTGAAATACATCTGTAAAAAAAAAATGTAGACCAAGCAGTGTTTTATATCTTATTTACAGACCCATGAAATTAATTCTATACATTTAGTAGCAGTCCAAGTTCTGCTCTTGTAGTCTTTTCTGTGCACTTGAAAGTACTTCAGACCACTAATTACTCGTTTCAACATAATAGCTCTTAATTGCAGGTAATTAGTTCAGTGTTTTCTCTGGCTATCTGCATGCGTCACATCTCTACTTGTTGACAAAACTTCGAAAGCTGACATTAACAATATGTCAAGGTACTTTTTATTGCTGATTCGTCCCTTGTCAGTATCTCTTGCCTCTCGATGCGTGAGAGCAAAGGATGTTGATAAAGACTGAACACTGTGAATATTTGAAAGACTAAATTCGTACTGCACGGTCTTCCATTTAGAGTTCGTACCTGCTCAGTTGTTCAGTAAATTAATTTTTTGCCTTATAATCTAGTCTCTAACTTCAGGTTCTATTGCTCCAAGGTCCTTATTACAGTCTTTAGTTATATATGTCTAAATCACCTAAGTTGCCAACTCACTTTAGTTTTCCGGACAAAAGTTCTGGAACACCCCCCCCCCCCCTTTCCCGTATTTGCTAAATGTCTCTCACATCTTAAAAACGTAAATCAGTCCCATTACAGGCCCGAGGTACCCAGAGGGATCCAGGAAGTTAAGGTTCTCAGAATACGTGATAGTGGTCCAGGATGGTGGTAGGTTGTCAGCCTTACACACCGGCCGCTTTTACCCCCAGGAAATACTCCAGGTACTCATTTATGTTAGAGAATGAGTCGACCCTAGGACCGTACTTCGATCGGAAGGATTACGTCAATGAAAAATTGCAATGGCACCATCTGGAATCGAAATCAGTGGCCTTCCGATTTGTAGCACAGCATCTTAACCACTGTGCTACCGCGGGCCCCCTCTCACATCTTACCGTCCTTAATTTGATTGCCCCTGTAGTATTTACTGCGAACATGTCTATGAATTTCTGACAGACTACATGACGTCACTCCTGCAAAGCCTGTATTCTTCACAACGAAAAAGGCGTAAATACGTTATTTAAAATGTAAATTTTAGTATCATGTTACATTAGCTGTGTGCGAAACTTCCATACGTCTTATTTTGCACTTATTACCATATGACCAAATGTATCAATGCGGTTGTTTCAAACGTTTCAAATGACGTAATGCCTTATAAGAAGAACAAAGAGGTGAAGAAGAAGGATGAGGAGGAGGTGGAGGAGGAGAAAGCCAAGTGGTAAATACATTTGTCACTCTTTGGAACATACAGAAATTTCGTGTTTTCCCACGCAGTGTATTTATGTGTCTCGAGTGATTCGCAATAGTAAGAATGATTACTGCCCTAAATAGCGATAACAGACCGGTCTACAGAAGGGGCACAGACCTTGTTCTCTATGAGATAGGCACTGAGGCTTTGTCTATACTTTAGATGAACGTCAGTCAAGGGTTAAATTATCATTTCGTGGCCCAAACGGCGCATTGATTTTGCTTGATCGGACCAACGAAGCGTATCCTTCTCATGCCTGATTCAGCATTCACAGTGGAAACGTAGTGGTGGGGGAACGTAGAAAATGGATTAAATGGGTTATGGTATGGAGTAAACCAATCCAGTTTCGTGATGTAGACCCTACCTAAATTCGTGATACAACAAACTAAATTTACCACGAAATTGGGTGTGTTTTCCACAGGTACCTTAACAATACTCTGTGTCCTAACACGACACCATTTATTTAAAACAAAACAAGACAAGAAATGTAAGTGTAATGCAACATTCAGCCGCGTTCGCGTAACAATTTTTACCGTCGAAAAGCAGTAAGTATTTCATATTTTGTGTGTGTCTGTAGCCTTAGTTATCCAGCATGCAAAACGCATCCACCTTATTATATTGTCATTTGTGGTTTGTCTGACTATACTATATTTTTCCACAGTACGTTACAAACGGCAGGATTTTCAAAATAAAAACATATGACACAAAAAATGAGGTTTTATTTTCTCTACAAAGGTTGTCTGAAACCTTTCTATTTCTAAGAATAATTCAGCGACATATTATCATAAATGTACATAGGTCTTCATGTAAAGTACCCACAATTTTTGTCAGATTTTAATTAAATTTGAGTTTTCTCGAAAGTTTATTTTTGTGCAAATACTTAAATGTAAAATTTATTGAAAATTCATTAGTCTGAGCCGGGTTGTTATGGACAGAGGGAGAGATATACGAAGCTAACAGATGTTTTTCGCAGTTTTGTAAACTCGTCTAAAAAAACTGCGGAATGCATATCCAATTTTATTGTTATTTAGAGCGTTGGATCACAAAATACACGCCAGGACATTGAATGTGTTTATTCTAAGCATATTTTTCTCTCGCGTGTTGTGAGATATATGCTACACTAGTTACGTTGTAAGTACGAGTTAATCTGCCTCATATTAGTAGCACGTGATGCCACGTGACATCGCGTAAGCGTATTTTTGGTTACATGACAGCTGCAACTCACTGGTCAGACGGCTGTCCGTAACGGCTTTGACATCTCGAAATAAATGCAATAGACGTTCATTTCCAGTGGGTATTCTTGAACAAAAGTGGGTTCCGAAGTTTACGAAGTGGAATCATCCTCGACGTTCCAAATATTATCGTAATGGCAGATTACAGTAATACGAGATTTTAGGGTTTAACGTTTTTGATACTGAGGATTCAGGTCCTGTGAATTATTACTTTGAGTGACTGGAGTATTGATTGCGGACGTTTCCAATGATCGTACCACCTGCATCATCAAGGGTCGAGGAGTCCTACAAGATCTTCTATGATTCCTTGACCCTTGAAATTGAAAACTTAAATAAAACGAATTCTCAGATTAAAAACAGTCGCATAACACAAGCTATCAACAATTCGTCTTATCAAAATTAGAAAAGGACACGTCTAGAATGCATTGTATAGATGGAACGCCCTTAGTTTTGATGTATTTCACACTTGTATGTCTTCACATCCTGTGTATTATACGAGTATATAAAATGCGTACCTACATACATAGTTGCTGATAACTTCTACTTTAGTAAAGGGAACTCTTGACAAGGTAAGGCCGCAATAATTTTTTCTTTTGAAATGAAAATGGTTGAGTCTTGATTGAACTTGTTGTTCTTTATATAAGTATAATATTTTTACTGTCATGAGTCTGTCAGATTTTGAGAGATTTGGGAGTTTTAGTTTACATGTCATGGAGTGCAGAACCTTAAAAATTCCGCATTCTCTTAAAACATCCAGTTTCTGATAAGGTAAATATTTAAATCTGAAAGGGCATGGTGTTACGAGAAACACATTTAATTTGGTTGTGGCCTAATATAGCACAAGACCACAAAAAAATTACTTTCCTACTTTTAAATTGAGTACTTTTTTTTTGAGGTACGTGAACGTGGGATTTATTCTGAAGTGTTAGCACCAGAAGAAGCCTTCTGTTCTTGCCTGCTGCACATACTCACTTGAATCTCAGTGGGAAAAAAAATTGCGTAAATTACTTCTCTCATGTTGTGTACATCACGAATTCTATCTTTGCATAATGTTTTACGCATGTCTACACATGAAGGAGTGCAGTGACTTAGGTACTGAACTGCATGGAGGTCACATGCTTGGTCCATTTGCTCCATACTGTTGAAGCCACCCGTCCCAGGTTCGAACCCGGGAACAAGCTTGCATGAGATGTAAACTGTTTTATTGAAAATTCATATACTTTTTTTTTTACGGTTTGCGTCGGCAAGTCAACGTTTGATTTGCTCACTCCGCTAATTCCGGCCTTGGGTTCTCAGCTTAGCAACCGTTGTTGCAGGTGTGCGGGGATCGTATTACAGAATGGTTATCAGGTGGCCAACAGAGTAACCGGCGTTTGCGGCAAAAGCGCTATCCACGTGATCACTTCGGAACTATCCAGGCAGCAAGCAGGACGTGTGTGTGCTCTTGTAAACATTAAGTGGTTCGACTTCAATAAAAAAAGGCTGTTAGCTGTAACTTCAATTTGGCGTATCGTCCCTGTCTTTTCTATCCCCCCCCCCCTCACCGATATTCCCAGTGACTAGGGGGTCACTAAATAGGACGGGTACACTGTTTAGCTTGAATCCCAGCATTTGGAACATGTGGAAATGTACGACTGAAGTGGGGTGGAGGATCAGTCTGCTAGAAAATGGTACCTGTTTCTTTTACACCTTTAGTGTCTTCAGTTTCAGAGCAAGCAGACGTTTTCGGTACTTTGAGATAACATTTTCCCGTCATAGTGTTTTCTGCAACAAAAAAAAAATAGTTTTCTTACCACACCTTCATGTAGAAGTTGATATCAAACGTTTACTTTCGAGGTGTCACGCACGTACGCAGGAATTTTATGTGGCTTTCTGCTCGCCAGTTTCGGCAGCTGGGTATATTAACGTTGCCTTTGGTGTGCAAGGAAGTTCTGTCTATTAAAAGTACTTACGGAAATTCTTTATTTTCGTCAATTTCCTTTAAAATGGCAATTTGTTATCGACACTTCTAGGAGAATCAGTGTCTTTTTGCTTCATTTCTGTGATGAAGGTTTTGGGGAATATCGCTGCTGCTTATGCGACACAATTTTGATCATGGGTTCCGACACAACAAGTTTTGATTTCCGAACTTTCAGAGTAGGACCGAAAGGTTGGAGTCGGATGGAGGTAGCAGAGGTTATCGATGTGTAGGCTAATTATGTAACATCGATTGAAATTTATATCTACTCTGTTTTAAAATTCACGATGCAGTTCAAGATTTGAGGGTCTTACACAGTTGTTGATACAGATTAAAATCTTCTGGGATGTCACACCGTATCGACTGGTATATAATTACCAACGTTTGGAATGACCTTACTGTTTCCATGTTCAGGGGTGGGAAGACTTAGGAAATTTTAAATAGCTACCGACATTTGAAGCGCATTCGTCCGCAGTTTCACGAAGTCCGGGTTCTTGACCCTGAAAATGAAGAAGGCACTTAGATTTTCGAGACTTCGGTATATACTTACCAGTTGAATTATGTAACATCCCAGAATGCCTATATCTTCACTGTTTAATGATGTGTTGTCTTAATTCGCACAGACATTTAGCCGTAACGACTGCTGCTACAATTATTATAATCACTTTCCCTCAGTACAGAAATACAAGTGAAAAATATTGTAGGGTGAAGAGAGAGAAAAACCAACACGATGCAACTAATGTGATATTTATTATCCAACTTCTATCTCTACACGTTTCGGATATCATTATGCCCATCATAGAACAAGACCGTGTGCTACTGCATGTGGTGTTCTGCACTGGTTGTGCTGGTTGTGGTTGTGTGGAGCTGGGACGCATGTTGAGATAGAAGTTCGATAATAAGCATCAGATTAGTTGCATCTTGTTGGTTTTTCTCTCTCTCTTCACCCTACGTTCGTGATGCACGGTTACAAGAGCCTAAAATTTGAAGAATAGTGCTTTATGACATGTGACATCGTGCAGTCTGGTAGAAGTGTACGACGATTCAGACAAGCCTTTTGATTCTCATAATCGTGGGAATCTTCAATCTCACAACGAGATATTGCTTCATTTGGTAACTTGGTGTTTCTCACGCTTTTGCTGTAATAACAGGCTGTACAGTTTAAGCTTGATCAATGATTTACTGGATCCTATGCAATTTCTGTTCTTAAATAATGGCATCAAAACTTTTTGCCATTATGTAAGTGTACTTACAGCGTGATGGCCCATACAACACTCACCTTACACTACAAATATTCACACACAGTACGTTCAATGTATTCATTTGCTGCTAAAACAAAGAAGTCAAACGTACTGATAATCAACTACTTTTCTTCTCGTAGCATTTTAGGTGTGTGTTTTCTGACATCTAATTACTTTGCACTGAAGCTAATTAGACCTACACCATTTGCAATCAAAGTATTAAGCTGCATTTTGCTAGTCAGTTTAAGGGGTTGATAAAGTCATTGTATAAATAAACATCACTGAGGGCCAAAATACGATCAGCTGGTTTCTTCGATAACTTTAAGACCCTTTATCAGATGCACACATTAAATTGCGCATTGACGTGTGTAGTTTCGAGGACACGAGAGTATTGTGGGAGGAAATTAAATTATATATAGAAAAAGGACGGGTAGGATAAAGGTTTTAGAAAGTTTATCCCTTTATTTATTTGGTTTAGCCCTTTAAGCATAACAAACTGCTACTCTGTGGTATACAGTAATAACACAGAAATACAGTCAAGAGGCAGTACTTGAATTATTGAGTTTGGCACAGTCACCAGAATTCGGAAGCACGGCAATCAAATCAACATATTTTCATCTGACTTTCATTTTTCAGCCGGTTTGAAGCTGACTGCATAGTTCAGGCAGGACAAGTAAATTTCTGACTTAGGTCTATCAATTATTTTAAACAGTTGGCAAACCTGGCATTACGAAAAAAGTCCGTATTTTAGTGTGTGATGCAGAAAATGACCAGCGTTTCGGAGGACAAAACTGTACTGCATCCTTGGGCATACTCTGAAGATGGGGGTGATACGTTCCTCGGAGATGTAGGTAAATTTATTCAGACTACTAAGCAACGTGTCCTGGTATTTCGTTATCGTCGCAGGATGGAACGTGTGCAGTTTAGATTCTGCATTATACTCACAGAATGCAGCAAGCCTACAGTTGTGATTATTGACTAAGTATTCCAGTCGTAACGAACGTTAAGATTCTGTAAATATCAGATAATGCTAAATTTGCATATTTAAGCTCTTAATGTATCAGTACAGATCAAAACAAAATTTGTCCTAAATTTTCTAGCGTTGACACCATATGAAATTTCTTCTTAAAAAATCAATTCTGGGGGGGGGGAGATGAAACATGCAAACAAAACAAAGAACGGGCAGACATATTGTTCCACATGGGATCGCGTTCTACCTTCTCCTCGAGAATGTACGCAATTGAGTAAATGGGATTCTAGCCGCGTTCAAAAAATTGCGAAAAGAGACTATTAGTTTCGTCGTCTCTGTCTGTCCTTCTCTTTGTACGTCCATCTGCCTCTCCAACCATCTGTCTGTCCGTCCGCGAGGAACAAGTCGACTCCCACTGGACCGTCGCCTTATTGCACGGACATTCTCCACATAGTTCGTTACAACGGGCCGTGCGCTTAGTCGAATTCTCGTATTGCGGTGCTAAATTTCGAGAGAGTGTGGAGAAGCGTGGATTACGGAAGTTATGGAAAGAACTATTTTCCATTTCATATGCCAGCAAAACTATGGAAATGTTTCGTCACGAGTAAGTGCCAGAAACTCACTGAAGTATAAATACATGCCATCACGCGCGACTAAAATTGAAATGTTTGTTCCAAAAGTGAAATACTTCACAATTATTTCAAAGAACATTTACCTGTGGCACTAGCCGTCCTCTCACGGATGTCTGTAGCACATCTGAAGCTGAAATGCTAATGTTTCCCCGAAACTTAGGACACCAAGTATATTTCATGCATATGAAAAAAAAATCGTCTTTTGGCAATGTGAATAGATGCGTAGATCTTGTCAAGGGAAAAGAAAAGCGGGCCATATGGATTATATGAAGTGCATAAGTGTTTGATATAAACATGTTACTGAATTCTTCTGCCAGCGACAACATTGGATTTTTATTTCTGGAGTACATAACCGTCTGTATGGTAAGATCAAATATATCATGGCGTCGTAGCGAATAATGGCCAAAATAAAGTATGTAATGCCTTTAAGTATGAGACTTTTGTGAAATTATACGACACTAAGAGTGAAGAAGCTGTAGTTTTTGCGATTGCCTTTCTGGGCAGTCTTTATCAGTTGAGTAGTTATCCAGTTCTTCTCAGCTTAAATGTGAGCTCAAAATATGTTATTTTTTATTTCACAAAATGTTTTGAAATTTTTCTTTAAAAAATCTGATTACTGTGAAAGGAGTAATTGGGCAGTAGCACTACGAATTGTTTGAATTCTCTTCTTACTCCAAACGCGAGACTGTTCCACAAAACAATTTTCTACTGACGGTAAATTGTAACCTTTCTCCTCTTTGGTGGAGTGTATTTGCTCTTTCTAATTTGAAGCCTTTAAAATTGCAAAGGTTGGTGTGTTGTAGAAGCGACAATTGACGTCATTCCTGAAAATTACAGAGAATGTTACAGCAGTACTCTTCAACACAATCTGCGGCGTTGGGAAGATATTTGATGAAATGAAATGAATGTGAATTGAGGGACACGATGAGGGAAGAGTCTCACATATAGGTGATGGACAAAATAATGGAAAACTAGAGAGTATAGGAATAAAACTGTTTGTGTTGGCTGCACTGAAGGAACATTAGTTGTGAACATCTTTCGTTATTCTTTTGTTTGTTTACGTTGTGTAGTTCAAGTGTCAATGCATTACAGATCATGTTTAGTAACAGTCCGTATGAAAGTGCTGCAAAATGGGAGATTTGTCAGATATTCAAAGAGGACAGATTGTTGGTACGCGTTTAGCTGGAGAATCTCTAATCTAAACAGCCACTTTATTAAGTGCATCCAGAGCAGCGGTTTCCAAGGTTATGACAGCACACACAAATTGTGGCAAGACTTCAACAGCTAAGAGGAATAGTGGCCGAAACCCAAAACGTAGTGAAGGAGATTGCCGTACATTAGAGAGAATAGTGTCTAGAAATCATAGAACTACTGCACGAAAGGTGACAGCAGAACTCGGTATTCATCTTGAAGACCCTGTTTCTACAAAGACGGTCCGACGGGAACTTCACAAATCCAATATTCATGGAAAAGCTTCAATTGATAAAATTCTGACTACTGAAAACAGCACTAAAAGGCAAATATATGGTGTGATGATCATAAAACCTGTATTCTGATGATTGTAAATACGTAATATAGTGAGATGAGATGAGACAGTCGTCCTTCACGTTGTTCCCAACATCAGGCGGGGTTTGTGTTTGGAGAACGCCCAAGGAAGCCTATGACATTGAATGGCTGGTTTTAACTGTGAAACATGGAAGCGGATTTGTGATGATTTGGGCAGCAATATCTTGGTATTCTGCTTGTCCTATAATTAATCTGAGAGGTCGAATTGCTGCCAGTGACTACGTGGACATTTTAGGTAACCAGACGCATCCGCTGATCCCGACGTTCTTCCTTAACATGATGTATTTTTTTCAAGATGTCAATTCGCCCATACTTACAGCCAGAAACTTTTGAGGAGCATGAACATGCACTAATCACCTTCTCTGGCCAGCACCTTCGCCAGACTTAAATATCATCGAACCAATGTGGTCAGTTTCTGAGAGTACAGAGAGAAGAAGATTCCCTCCTCCATCATCTCTCAAGCAACTAGAAGACTTTCTTCATGAAGAGCGGTACAATATTCTACCGGAGATAATGCAAAACTTAACACGAGTCTGTTCGAAGAAGGTTACAAGCTGTATTTTAGACAAATGTTTGCGCAAATCCCTATTGATAAAGAATTTCACAGCTGCTTCCATTATTTTGTTCATCCCCTGTAAGTGTTAAGGCTTAAGGCCCATTTCTATCTCCGTTTATTAGTTCTATTAAACAAAAACAGCGCCACTGAACTATTTTGATTCATACGTGTATTGCTGTATTTGTCCTGGTATAATATACCTGCCATAATATAAGAATATTAAAATATACATACACGTTGTTGTTGAAGTGTCGCGCAATATATAAATGTTTTGTGTGAACATAGATTACTTTTTCTAGTAGTTGTGGTGTTTCTTTTATGTCTTTCCTATTAAGAGAAAGAAGGACATTTTTCAAACCTGTCTTAAACATTTTTGGTATTTCTGAAAATCATTATTTTCTTACTCTGAGTGTAAACCTGAAAGCTTCTTAGTCACAGACGTAAAGTGTGACCCTAAGTACAATTCAAGAAAATGCATACAGTGTTTTGCGTTTTTATCAAACTCAGAACTGCAAGACTAATTACGTTCCTGACTTCATTTTTGTTGAGTGCGCATTTGGCAGTCTTTTATATATTAAAGATTCTTTTTGGAACCAAGCGATAGTACAGTCCCGGACAACAATTTTTATGAGTTCGAAATGGAATTTCAGCGTATCGGAGATTTTCTTTGTCTCTTCCATAAGAAAAATAACATGAAAGAAAGCGCTGCTTGTAATATGCAAACATAAACACAGAACACTAACACGGTGACTTCGAAAACGTCCGTTGACCTTTGAAGGAAGTGGTGGACGGGATGAACTGCAAAGGTGTTGCAGTAACATAGAACTTGCTTGAAACTTCAGCGCCTAAAGCAACGTGAACGTATTTCTTTACACATGTATATATACATATATTAGAGAAAAGTATTTGATTTTACAGTTGAATAAAGAGACCAACTTGATGTCACTTGCTTTATTATTTCATTATTTAATGCTCAACATGTTTCGGATGTTAATACATCCATCCTCAAGAGCTTGCGACTTTTTTGTTGAGTTATTTCATGGGTTGTATTGCTCTGGTTCGATGTGTGTTGGTGTTACGTTGTGGTATTTCAGAGTTCCATATGAATCCAATAACCCCTTCTGTGTAAACGTTTAAGTACCAGCGCACCAAATTTTCTGTTGTCCCCCGATTAAACTACAATAAGCGATATTGTCTGTAATAATTGGTGCATCAGCATAAAATTAAATATTAGAACCGTGAAACCGAATACGTGGCCATCTGAGTATTTCCTGTGATAGGATATGTATGGTATTGGTATGTGTCAAGTACGATGCAAGAATGCCACAAGGTTTGGTACAACTCAAGTTCTGGCAGTGTTTCCGTCTCTGGGACCGTTCATTTGATGAGAATGAAGTCGGTACATTGGAGTGTAAACGCCGGCCACTTCAATGTCCTCAGTCCTTCACAAAGGAAATGGTTTGGCAAAGTATTTCTGAACTTGTGAACTGCGTTCCACCAATAGGATTTTTCGGTTGGCAGGGTGATAGGGCGAGGTCTTGAAAATGCTAAGTTGCATTAAATGATTCATATAATCTTAAAGTGTATATAATTCTAAATTACGCTACTTGGAGAAAGAGATGTTTTGTTTGTAGTAAGTGGGAGCATGATCTGTTGACAGAATTCTCGATGGGACGTGACTATGCAAAAGACTTAGAAGCTCTGACACAGAGCACAATTATGTACATACAGAGTCGTCCATTTGTTGTAGAAGTGGATGGAAGTGGTAAGTACAAACATTCTGCCCACCAAGCAGCGTATTACAGTTCACATACACACACACACACACACGCACGCACACGCCACACACACACACGTTGTTTCAGGAAATGGAAGGCATCATACAAGCACGCTCCAGCAAAACAAGGAGTTCCGAGCCCGTTTCATAATGCATTCTCTCGTGTTCTAGTCGTCCGTATTGGTTTACAGTAGTTGTACTTAATTTTTTCAAGAGTTTGTTACTCACGTACACTGAGCATAAGATTACTCAATTTAAAACTTGACGTTTCGTTCAGTCGCCATGTGTGTGTAACTACTGAACTACTAAAATCTTTGCTGTGTTATGTACAGATATGTTCATGGTCCATTTATACAGCTACAAGACGAAAGTGTTTTTCTGCCTGTGCAGCGTCGGGTTCGATTCGACTTGTTTTGACTCGGTTTCTTTAGTGTGTGGTTTGGACATGTAAACTGAATGCAGCACACTTTAATGCACAGCTCCCTGCGGGAAGGACGTTTGAAGGAGACGAACTTCATATTGACATTTATTTTAGGGAATATTTTGTGGGAATATGAACAGGACTCAAGTTGTTAAGAGTGATACACGGTGCAGTGTAAGCAGGTTTGTCAGTCGGTGGGTCGGTCAGTCATTTTGGCACACAGTCAAAAATTTGATAAAGTGCTTCGATAAATTCTTGAGCCAAAACAAACCATTCATTCGGATCAGGTTCAGTCAGGTCAAGTAGGTCAGTCAGGATATCACTGTCCTCTTATGAGACGCCGCGCGGTCTGTCAGGATCCTTTCTTACTAGGACAGAGGCAAATGAATCTTCACTGGGTGCTCCAGATACTGACGTGATGGAGTTGGATGCAAAGCCTCCAGGTTGACGGATTATCTCTCCACGACTGCCTTGTATAGGTTAAAGAAATGAATAAGCCGGTAGCCTTTTCTGACCACTGTCTCGGTGGATATTTGGACACATCCGCACTTCCTCACAGAGTCAGTCTAGCCACTCATTGACTTAGTCAAGCGGCAGGCCATTGGTCATTCTGTCCGTATGCAATTCACGCATCGTGCTGCGTTGAATCCACTGTGTTCTCAATTGTGATAATAGCTTAGTATAAACACACTCTTCGGCTCAAAAAAAAACCTCCTCGGTACACAATATTATACCAATTTTTGTTGTCTTTTTGCTGACGCTTTCCGACAATGGACAACAGATTCCATTCAGTCTGAAACTAATGAATGTTGTGCCATATTTCGTGCTTTATTGTATGAGAGACGGTATTGACATTTATTAGTTCGTAACAGAGAGACTGTCATTTACTATTTTCTGTGTTACTCTTGTCCACGGCACTTGGCGGCCGCACGGTTTCAAGGGAATAAAATTTTCTTTAATTTTATAGATATTTTAATAAATTTTTTTTTCGAAAACTCTACTGTTATTGTCGAAACACTCGGAAAAGTAAAAGACTTGGAAGTTGCAACCAAATTAATTTATAATAATTCACCAGCTAGTGCCCAGTTTTCTATCGTTAGACAGTCTTCTTATATTAAGACGGTTTCTCACGGATGTTTCGATCGGTGAGGAACCATCAGCGGGAAACAAAACATTTAGGATTTCACATTGTTTTAATGTAAATCAGTGTGTAAATATAGAAAATTGTGCATTTTTGATGATTTATAGCAAATTAGTAGTTACCAGTTCGAGGAAAGATAATTAAAAATTCAGCAACAAAATCTTCTGGTGCGACCAAACTTGTTGTTTCGGAACACAAATATGTCGTTTGAGAAACCGGACAGGACAGAAACTGCAGAAGCTGATTTGGCTACGGACAAGAGTGCACACACACACACATACACACACACACACACACACACACACACACAAACATACGCACACATAATATGCAACACACATAGGAGAGAAGCCACATTAAAACTTGATATGCCAACTTGATGCAACAAGGTAATTTTATTAATGTATTCTTAGCACGACATGTTTCGTGTACATACGCCCATCATCAGGAGCACTGGATGTTGAGTTGCAGCATATGGTTTTCTGCACCGAGTTTTTTGGATGGGTGGTGGTCTTGAGAGCCACTGCGTGGGTCGTGTTTACGGTGCGGATGGTGCCGTGCGGCACCATCCGCATTCTACATTCAACAAGAGTGGCAATGTACGTGTAACGTAATACTGAGGCGCGTTCTCTCAACCCTTGTTGCTGTGGAAACGCAATAAGAGTTACATATTCTGAGCGTGTGTTTGTAGCCTCAGGCATCCAGCATGCGATGAGCCTGATCCATTTTTTCATCTGTGGCCTGCTCGGATCTACAATATTTTTTCACCTTATCTTATAAGCGGCACTAATTTCAAACAGAAATTTTAGAACATAAAATGTGTGATTTGATTTTCTGCACAAATTTTTGTGAAAGATTTCTCATTGTAAGAAGAACTGAGTGAGATGTGATCAAGAATGTGTGTGTTCATGTAAATTACACCCTATTCTTGACAGATTTTAGTGGATCTTGAATTATCTCCACAAATTTTGGAGAAATATTCAAATAACAGATTTCATGAGAATCCGTCCAGTGGGAACCGAGTTGTTTCATGAGGACGGTGGGACGCACGGACGGACAGACAGACATGTCAAATCTAATAGTCTGTTCCCTCAATTTTTCTAAAACGCCTAAAAGCTGAACTTATCAAAGCCGTGCGTATTTATTTGTCGTGTGATTCTCATTACAAGCAGCAACTGTTTCCCTCTACAGCATGAACCTGTGGGTCTTCAAAATGGAGACTAGCTGTGTTCTCTCCAAGGTACGAATAGAATTATGATATATAATTTGGATTAATTTTAATTTTTAGAGGGACCGTGCCAAGGCTGATGCTGTTAGTAGCGGCCTTTCAGCTCGAAGGCCCGTACTAAATCATGGGATCAATAAATGTGAAATTTATTGTGCAAATTGACACTGGCACTGGTTACTTCGGTTAATCTCCTTTAGTTTCATTTCGCCAATGCCCAGACTCATCTTTATATCAATATTCTTCTTACCAGAAAAACGGGGGCGAATACCGGAGACAAACTAACTAAACTAAACTCCGTGGCCTTAGTCCGCACGCGAACTATACCGACAGAGCGGCCGCCGCCGGTCGGCGAAGTTAGTGCCAACTTTTGCGGATAGAGGGGTGTCAACGTGGTCAGCGCAACGGGTCCCCACAGCCGTTAATCTCTGTTTTCTAGACCTGGAGCCGCTAATTTTTTCATTCAAGTAGCTCCTCAATTGACCCCACGAGGCTGAGTGGACCCCGTTCCAGACCCACTACTACTCAGAAAATCTGGTAGCGCCGGGGATCGAACCCGGTACCTCTGTATAAGTAGCCAGAAACTCCGACCACTAGACCACAGAGGCGGTCACCGGAGACAAACAGATAGAACAAAGCTAGTGCATATCCTACATGAAGTGTGCCTGTGTGTGTGTGTGTGTTAGTATGCCTAAACGCGCGTGTGTGTCTGTGTAGAAACATTCTATTTCATTTTGGTAGTTAACGTGCCTGACATATTAACCTGAGTAATGTGGACCCACTTGATGCCTTTTTATCAGTACAAGTATATGCAATTAAATTTGGGGTGGAACCAAAGTGCACGAAATGTAACCTATGATCTGAGAAGCCAACTTAATTACAGTTAAAGTTTGCCTGAGTGCGCAGATAATACTCGAAAAACACATAAACTGTGGGGATTAATCAGGTTTCATGAGGCATAAAAGCAAGCTGCTGAGGATAAGATTAATCTTATTGCGAAAATATTAGTATAATAACGCAGAAAACTATTGCACTGCATTGAAATACGGCTGTGTATGACAGTAATAAAAGTTAATGTATAAAGACAATTAGATGTGAAAATTAACATGGGTGAAAAGTTGTATTCCAGTGTTCTAAACGTTTTCAAATTTCAGATTTTGAATGTCAGATGCTTATATAAGTAGCCAGAAGGAGGTGCGATCGATTTTTGGCTCACATTCGGAATAAAATCTTTTAAAATAATATTTTTAATTTGCTTAAGAAATGTAACTTAGAACCAGCACTATAAATAGGGAAATATGCATTTTTCATCTCCCTGATTCCAAAATATGTACTTTTCCTGACAATGTTCTAAAATATGCATTTCAAACATGAAACATGCAAAATGCATATTTTTATAAACCAAGTTATTACTTTTCTAAGCGCCATTAACAGACTGGTTTTTATAATGGGGGACGTACTATGTTTTCGGTGAGGTAGGAATTCAGTTTCCATAAATTTGTCTCTAGTATACTGATAAATGACAGAGTTCAAAGAATATGAAATTTTTAAATATTTGTAAATGCCATTGCGAAATTTGAGTTTATGGCGTTGTGATGTAGTTTGTGTGTAGTCAGGTAGAAATTTATCGATGTTTCGGAAGAATTTTCTACCTTCATTTTAAAAACATAAGTACAGTCTTTTCCAGCTATAATGGATAATATTTGGCTTGCCATTTACACAGAATATATGTGAAACTGGGAAATTAATTCACGAAGGAAACTTAAGAGAAATATGCCCACACTGTCAAGTACATATTCTTTTGTTTATTTTATGTGTTGCCTAAAGTAGGCCAATCCCATCCGCAACGATCCTAGGCCGTATCGTATTTTCCCTTAGCTGTCTTAATATCATTTAAGGAAGATATGGAAGAATACTGATTAACATAAATGTGCCTAGTGTGTGTTGTAATTATGTAACTATAATGCAGAAGTTCGCTGTTCTTATTACATACACACACATAGACACATACACACACACATACACACAAAAATTATAGCCTTCGCTGACGACTTCATAATACTGAACAGAGGAGAGTCAGTCGTAGAGGCTGAAAATCACATGAACTTGGAAATGAGGAAAATTCTGAAATGGGCCCAAAACAACAAATTAAAGTTTAATGAAAACAAATCAAAATCATGCTTATGTCTCGCAGGAGAAGAACAGAAAGAAAGAAGATAGAAATATAAGTAAACAACAAAATTCTAAAAAAAAGTTAACAGTAAAAATATCTTGGTATTATTTTCGATAATAAAATGACTTTTAGAGACCATATTAACTACATAGAAGAAAAGTGCACAAAACTAATATTTTCGCTCTCCAAATCGGCGAAGAAAACGTGGGGACTGAAGCATGAGGCGTGTGAAACCATTTACACAGGAGGAATGTTAACACTGTTACTATATGGAGCCCCAATTTGGAAAAGTGTGCTGAACAAACATTGCTACAAAGCTAAACTAATTAGAATACTAAGATTAATAAACATTAGAATAGCCAAAGCCTACCGCATGGTTTCAAATGGAGCGTTATGCGTAATCGCCGGCATAAAACCTATTCACATAAAAATAGAAGAAACAGGAAGACACTAGAAATTACGAAAGGAAAGGGAATTCAGTATTACAGGGAAATGGAAGTGAAAAACTGGATCCTTCCAGCGAAACACGTCAAAATAATTGAAGGACATGAAAACAGCCTACACTACATACATGCATACACAGATGGTAGTAAGAGTGACAGTGGAGTAGGATCCGGAATAGCATTTTTATCAGACAATAACCTAACAGCTACACTGAAATACAGGCTAAATGGACGCTGCTCCAATAATCAAGCCGAACAAATGGCTATTCTAAAAGCATTAAAATATATACAATATTCGAAAGCTGATGGAAAAAAGAGTCCTGGTATACACAGACAGCCGGATAACACTACAACTACTACAAAACCAGAAGAAACATACGCATATCATAGAACAAATCAGGACCAAGGTCATAGAAATGGAACAGCAAAAATGGATAGTTTAATTAAGTTGGATTAAGGCACACGCAGGGTACCGCGGGAATGGGCTGGCAGACCAAATGGCGAAAGAAGCAGTAAGCAGCAAGACCATCGAAGAGTGCAACACTAGAATCCCAAAGAGTGCGGTGTGGAGTGAATTAAATCAACAAAGTGTAAAACAGTGGCAAAATGAATGGGAAAGATCTTCAAAAGATGTAATAACAAAATCTTTCTTCCCATAAATATCGGACAGCTAAGAATTACTGAAACCCCCAACTTGACTACAATAGTAACTGGACATGGCAATATCAAAATATATTTGTACAAGTACAAAATAATAGAGAGCCCAATGTGCTCATGCGATGAAAGTGAACAATCAGTGGATCACATCCTATATGAATGCAAACTTTTAGAACACGAAAGGGATAGACTAAAAGCAGCGGTAATACGGTCAGAAAACTGGCCAGTCAGTAAAGACAAACTTAGTATAAAATTTTACAAAATCTTCAAAAATTCGCGAACAGCATATTATTAGACAAAGTTCAGTGTGTAAGTATGACAAGGTAGATTAGGAACCAAAACTGTAAATGGAATAGGTAGATAGCAGAAGATAATAAGTAAAAGTTAACCTCAGCACATGTAGTATTACTCCATATTAATGGAGCATGCAGAGTAATAAGGTTTATATAAAAAAAAACATACACACAAACACATACACACACATACACACACATGCACACATACACACACACACATGCACACACATGCAAACACACACACACACATACACATATGCACACATACACACATGAGCACATACACACACATACACGCACATACACACACGCACACATACACACACATACACATATGCACACATACACACATGAACACATACACGCACATACACACATGCACACATACACACATAGACACATTGACACACACATAAACATACGCACACGCACGCACACACACACACACACACACACACACAAAGCATTACTGTTTGCGCGAATGAAACAAAACAGCACTCTGATTTGAACACCAAAATGTTTCTTTTATATCTCAGTATCTCAGTCAGTACAGCGACTATGTTAGAAGCCTTTCGAGTCTTGTTTCTGTTCTCGGCGGGAGAAAAAAATTTATATATATTTTTTTCGAATCGAAAAGCTTGGCTCTGGTGCTCAGACGGGCTTCTATTCAATGAGTGACGTGGGTTCTTTCCAGGGGATAAAGTTGCCGGGGCCTGAAGCTAACCATTCACTCCCATCTAGTATCAAGGTTAAGAGTGACTGACGTTTACCTTAGTTCTCTCGTATGCCTTCCAGGCAAGCTCACAAACAACTTTAACATTACCTGGTATATCTGATCTGTCTTATTAGTTTTACATTTCGGTGGTGGCATTGTGTGTCCCAGTAAGTAGGTCATGTGGGTTCGATTCCCAGCAGGTGGAGTTTTTTCTTTCTTCTCCCCCCCCCCCCCACCCCCAGCACCCCCACACCCCCGCCGGGAGGGCCCCGCGACCCACCCACCCACTCCACACACCGGGGGCCCCACTCCACGTTAGAGCACCCCACCGCCACACCGCCACCTAACAAACCA
>Ga0131853_10005333_pt1 | contig 23168 bp, 15 predicted proteins | sample TergutLab28metaG_FD_92764 | JGI IMG/M metagenome (GOLD analysis project Ga0131853, IMG submission 92764) | Labiotermes labralis P1 segment gut microbial communities from Petit-Saut dam, French Guiana - Lab288 P1 (version 2) (version 2) | ecosystem: Host-associated > Arthropoda: Insects >...
CTATCACTCTAAAAGTTTTCCCATATTACTTCCTACAAAAAAACTCCTTTTTTTCTTCAGGGATGTAGGATGAGGTGAAGACCCCCCCCCCCCCCCCCAAGTTCTGTAGTGGGCTGAATTTGGAAAATGATGTACTCCTTTCAGAAATAACACTTATGACTGAGGGCAGTCCCCTGACATCAGCTCTACACATAAGCCCTAACATTGCACGAATGTCATTGCCTCTGCACATAACCCTAACATTGTTTAACTTTAGTTTAAAACAATGCAATTACTTGTAATGGTTTTAGATCATGGGAAAGTGGAATCTTGCAGTGCTGCTTACTGATGAACGCCCAGAACAGTATCAAGATGAGTCAAGCTGTGTACAAGGCAATTTCGAGCAAATCAATGGCACTGCATTCGAACAGATGTGGTACATAAATTTTTCACAACATGGATATGGGGCAATTCTGAATCTTCCTACTATAATAACACACTCAGGAGATTGGACAGTCACAAACCCATTAGGAGGTAGCTAACTAATGCAATATGCCTTTGCAAACCTATTTAATACTATTCAGACAGCATACGATTAAGGTTAATGATGTTCAAAAAACTTGAGTTTTAATTCTTGTAACTTTCTAAGATACTTACTGAAATGTGAATAGATCTTGATGTAATGTTTGATGCATTTTTACCCAAAAGTAAGTGTGAAACAATGTGTGCTCTTCAGTTTGGTAAAAGCCAATGAATAAACATTACAGGACTAAACTGATTATGAACTTGCAATTGGGCATCCAAGCAGATTTTTGGTTAGAGGGTAAAGTAACAAATCAAGGATAAACAGTTCTGCCAATAACATTTCCTTAAGGGGTATAAAAACTGCTCATTTTACAGGCCACTTCCAGGTTAAAATAGGACATGCTTCTCCGAAGTCACATCTGTCTATGACATTTTGTACAACGCAGCATGGGCAATTGGTCCACCTGTGGACTGCAGTGGCAACACGCAAGAGACACGTCACTCAAACAGACCACCTTCAACTATCCGCAGAACTTCTGTCACAGGGCTTCAATATGCATGACAGTACGCTGATTATGTTGACAGAATGCCCAGCTGTAAGCACCTTAATTTTTACATATTAAAGTGCACCCATAATAATCCCTATTAAGTGTATGCAACTGTATTCACAAAGGTACATTTGAACCAACAATGTGGATACAAATTTAAAGCTACCTAGCATTTGAATAAACATTCTTTGTACAACTTTCTGTTGATATTATAAGATAACCAAAATTAAAAATCTGTGTACTGCATGACAACTTAATTTTACCTTTACCCATTGCCCTCCTATATGTATGATGCAAGTAGCACTGCTGCCCAAGACCATATTTCAAACATATTTATTCAGCAAATACACTTACTGAATGTTTTGAGACATGCTGCACATGTATTTCCACAAAATGTCATGTATTGCTTAATATTATCTATCTGGCTTCATAAAATACTGACTTTCACATCAAGGACGTGCTAAAATTTAAACACCCAGCTTCAGGGTCAAAGGGTTATACATCAGGCAGTAAAGTAGCTAGCAACCAACTTGACAACTGTGATCTAATTTATATTGGACACACTGGAAAGTTCCCTCTTTACATCCACAATAATATATAATTGTACACTTTGGGTATTTCAGCAAGAAGTAATGACTTCCTAAGGTTCTGCACCATGTTCCTCTCTTGTCTGCACAGCCAGCCACATATATTTTGAAACATGTCAAGCTAGCACAACAAAAAATTTTATTTGCTTGATTTGACAGTATATGAAAACAGGGGTCTGTTACAAGATGGCTAGTTTTGAGTGCTGATGTTGAGAATGTTGGTCTTCTGGAATACTACAGGTAGCTTAACAAAGTTCTTTTAAGGAATGCAGCAACTTCTTCTTTGTGGGTTGGCAGGTCCAACCAACCCCCCCCCCTCAAGATAAAGGCACTACATTCCTTCAAAATGTCAAAATATGTTAAACTACCTACAACACAGCATATCATCCCAGGGAACAGTGTTCTCAGATGGGTCTGTGGCTTTTCCATTATAACACAATGCAAATTGCATGAAAGCATGAATTTTACATACGCTTATGTGCGTAATCAAGAAACACATTTTAGTAGTTGGCTCTTATGGATATGACCTGATCCAACATACATCAACCCTGAAACTACCTGTGAATATGTGAGAAATGTAGCTCCATCCAAGAAAATTAGCCTGACATAACCCAAGGTACAACATATAAGACACTTCAGATGCTGGTGACTAACCACCCAGACACAACATGGCCAAATAGAATCAGCATTACACCATACGTTGATACCCACACTGCAACACATGTTGAACCAATTATGGTAGCAAGCAATCAAAATCTTCCCTCTCTTTACATCATATTCATTTTCCTGATTTCACATTTGTCCCATCAAACGTGTAGAATCAAGATTTCCCTGTAATTCCTGTGTGATAATTCTAACACATTTCAAGACCTCAAGGACCTACAATACACCATTAAGTGTTGTATTATGATATCAACACATTTCAACACAAGACAATTCTTAGGGCACTACCCCAACTCACAAACCAAGTACTACATTAAATAACACATCAGTAATTAAGATTTTTTCATTTTATTATTTTGTACAAAGAGCAGACCCACATTTTCTCACATATATTCCAATTGGAAATTCAAATCCGGGATGGGTACAACATCTGGAATAAAACAACAGGTAATTTATATAAGTATATTAAGTTCACAAACCATCATGATAAACCCTAGGCAAGGGGGAACAAATCCCACCCCAATGTTTTTTTAACCTAAGAATAGTTTTTGGCATTGAGTTGAATAAGGGCACATAAAAAACAGAAACATTTTTAAAATTATCTGGGTAGTGTAAAGCAGAATAAAAGAATGAAACAACCTGCATTATATAGGATGCAGAACAGGCATCTCAGTTCTGAGTTTCTAATACTACACATGGTTGATTCATCCCCCCCCCCCCCCCAATATTTGCCAATTTACATCTATTTTAGGGACATTCATTCATGCCTCAATGTAGCACACACACAGACACATAGGTCAGGAACACAAACAAAGCTGTGGTCAGAACACCTAGAGGGAAGAAACCTCTTAGTGGATGTCACTGCAGATGGGACGAAAAACAGAATTTAAAGAAACAGGAGGGGAATGCATGGACTGATCATCTGGATCACGAAGTGTCCAGAAGTGACAGATATACTAAGGCTAAGATAAGGAGCCCCATCAGTGGTGACAAAGGTGGCATTCAAGGCTTCCTGGCATGTGTCTACTAATATACTACCCTCTCACACCTGTGGAACATGTGCACTCACACCACTTGTAATGAGCAAAGGTTATCACACTGGTATCATTACCAGTATTCATTTGAACATAATGGCAAGACAACTGGAGCAGAGAGTATGTTGTGCAATGCAAGGTTTTTGGCTGGTGGAGTGTGCAGAATTTAGTAGACCTGACAGACAGGTCCATTGGGTGTGGTGAAGTGGTGAGTACTTGTTTGTACCTTCAGCATTGGGGCTGAGAGGCCCCGAACCCAAATGCAAATCTATCTATGGAGGCAAACACCACTAGATGAAACATGACAAATCCCTGCATTGATCACTCACTCCTAGTCTACTGTTTGAAAATTCCACCAGCCAAAAACCATGCGCTGCACTGTAACAGCCCACTAGCAAGGTGTTGTGTGTTAATCCACAGAACTTATTTCTGTGACATCAGTACTGTTAGCTCGTCAGTCAACATAACAGCCCTGATTACTCCAAAACAGCACTCCTCTTCAGTACATACATACACATTAACTAACAGCACCTACTGCCAGGCATCTTGTAAAACAAGTTTTCAAAAGGGATATCCCAGTAAGCTTTGGTACCAAGTATACATGTAAAAGCAACCATTCTTTCAGTCAGCACATGTTAATTATGACAACTGAACTTGCCTCAATATGACTGGAAGGGGTCAAAACATGTAGTATATTATTACCTTTTAATAAAGAGCATGGATATCCCAAATGAAAAAAGTGATTGTATTTATTGTATACACCAGGAAAACTGGCATTTTATTTTATGCTTATCAGACCAAATAAACATAATACAAAGCATAAAATAGTACAGAAGAACAGAGCAATAGCATAAAGTGCATACTAGAACACAGTATAGTGTATTGCAGTGTACTTTACTGTAATGTAGACAGTAAGTAATAGATCAACCCAAACTGCATTAGAAGTGCACGCAATCCCCAACTTCTGTTCATAATTCGTTCCTGAAAATGTGTATCCAAGTCGAGCCTACAAACTCATATAGGAGGGGTTCCATCTCCACAGCTTCAAGTACATAAAATCCCTATTGATGGGTAACAAACAAAACTGCTGTACCAACAATCATGGTACATTTGCGCATGAATTAAACCAAAGGTAAATGTTAAAATTTCCGCCAACACACAAGTGAATATCCTCCACACTTCTGATGGCTATACAGGGGATGGCCAACAAAACTCACACTTTGTAAGCCACCGGTAACCTCAGCAATGTTTAAAAACATTTTTATACATCTACGGCAGTGAGAGAACACAGTGGTTGCACATCACAGTTAACGCATGTGCAGAGTAGTGTGAATTATGTCCAATTGAAGATGCAATGGATTTTTAAGTTCCTTCCAAAGATACAAAGCTGAGTCCCAAAATGTAGCTGATTTTAATGCTGAAAACGAGTACTAACTGACGGCCTCTTATCAACCTCCTTGATGGACTGCATAGTGAAGTGTTGGCTTGGCTGATAGACAAAGCCACTGTGCAGTTGTTCAAAGGTTTGTTCACCAGCTGTGTACGAAAGTCTGAATTTGACATATAAAAGATGGGTTAGGGGTGAGAGTGTATGAAGCTTAACATCCAAAAGTTGAGGACTGCCTGTAACTGATCTCTCAAAATGGATTAAGATGAATTAAACTCTGCTAGTATAACTACAATACATCCTTTGGTGAACAGCTAACTGCCAAATACTGTGAGCGCAAGAAAGGCTTACAGTCACTATACCGTGGAACTACATCATTTTGCAGATCTAGAAAATCATTCCATATTCTACTTTACTAAACAGATACTCACAATTCTGATGCGATGTCCCATTGCCTTTGCCGGGAGGTTTCTCTTGAACTTGGCACGAACTGCACCAGAAGTTCCATGAGGTCTAGTTACCTTTCCCCAAATAGCACGAACCTTTGTCTTCCTCTTTATATTACCTGGGACTGGGGTCCTATTCTTGGCCTAATTAAATAAAAGACCAACTACTATACCAAATTACAAAGAAATAAACTTAGCAGTTTTCACAGACAGACTGACAAAAATTTTAAAAGCTTCTCTGCAGGAATGTTGTGTGCCAAATAAAAAAGCGCAGGTGGGGCAGTGGTTTAGAACTCCACACATTCTGAATACTAGATGGAGGAAAGTGATCAGCTACATGACCCAGCCACTTTACCCCAAGTACCCAGTGGATACAAGGCTAAGTGGGGCCCCAAGCTAGTCTGCACACTTTGGAGAGAAAACCAATCTTTTCTACCTGCCACAAACTTAATATTGATTCTTTGGCCATACAATCATATTCAATTAACATACTAGTGAAGAACAATAATAAGAATGCCAGCCACATGGGTGTATCTGATAACAGGAGTATATGGCATACTGACATGCAAACTTCAAGAGTTCACTCACGACACAAAATTAAACCGAAGCCGTTTGTTTTATTCATTTACATATCTTCAACAGAGTATAAGGGCGTAACTAATATTGAATTCCTTTAATATACTTTAAACTGCCACTTGTTAGTACTCAGTTACTTGTAATAAGCCACTATATTCAAGAAGAGGCGATGTTAATACTTCCATCCCTCAGTTGCATGCCCAACAACAAAGTAAAGTGCCATTTGTTATCATTACTACAACAGATCACACAATGGCTGCTAATGTTATACACTTTTATACTGACTTCACTTCTTGACAATGCTTCTTAAGCAAATATTTTTGTTACTTGTACATACAGTGTTGACTATTTCCAAACCCACATGGGATTTGTAATCCTGTACCGATTCACAGAATGAGAGTGATATATGATATGGCTGCAAAACCAGGGTAGGACAAGTGGCACATACTCAAAATTTTACCTCTTAAGTATTTTCGCTTTATGTGAACTGCAACATACCTTGTACACATAGACGCAACGCTTTCCAACATAGAACCAGCTGTCATTTTTCTTGATACAACCTTCTACTTTCAGCAAAGCTGTGTTTTCATGTTGGTTTCTTAGCCCTCTCTTGTAACCAGTGAACACTGCTTTAGCGTACAGTCGTCCATGGCGCTTTTTTGGTCGTTTTTTCAGTGGAGGTCTCTCTGCCGGTTTCTCTTTGGAAGCATGTTCTTTCTTCTCTTTAGGCTTCTTCTCCGTTTTTGACTTTGCAGGCTTCGCCGCATCGGCCATTATGTATTACAGCCTGTAACAGTTGTAGCAGACATTCCTTCATTACATTTAACAGTACTCTGCATAACAGCACCTACATTTTTTTATTTCGATACGACGCAAGACAATGCTTTAACCTCAATTCCAAACGTACTGCATACGACCACGGAAACGAAATCTGTAATCATCCTTGAAATGACAAAAGACACATCAAAATAAAATGTATGGACATGAAATAAAACATTCATTACTTTATTCAGCAATTAAACGCTTTACATAGTTGTGTGAGAAATGTAGTTCTATTTGAGAAAAGCAAGTATACTCACACACTTCACGCATACGTTGCCCACTTCGACACCAAGGAAACACGAATCCACGGATGACAGAAATACCTGTGGGGAGAAAAGGATGATCGGAACACGGGTGCCATGCGCGGGTGAGAAAATTATTGTGTTTACGGGATGGAGATATCTTTTAATGTAATTCAATATAAACTAATTCTTATATATTTGATAATACAATCATTCTGCACAATTAACAATATGTGAAATGAAATGCATAAATGTACTTAAAGCAAGTCGCCAGAAACACAGGAGTTGACAGTTATGCAGTAGTGAAGTGCAACAATGCCAACTGATCAAAAGATTGAAGGATAAGAAGAAGAAGAAGAAGAAGAAGGAAGTGTGTGTGTGTATAATCTGTGACGTAGGACACAACAAGGAGGGGGCCGGGATAGCTCAGTCGGTTTAACGACTCGCTACGGTTAGACGGGCCAGGGATCGAATCCCGGTGGGGATGATTTTTCGTACCCGTCCAGACCGGACGTGGGGCCCACCCAGCCTCCTATGCAATGGCTACCGGGTCTCTCCCGGGGGTAAAGCGGCCGGTACGTACCTCTACTCCACAGGGCCTTCGTGGCTCCTTTTAGGGTGAACTTTAACTGTACCTTAACCCAACACGAAATTGTAGTGTTGGTAGTACTGTAACACATGGCCAGAGGTAAAGGCCGTGGTAATTGATTTTGCTGTGAATAGGTGGCGGATCGTAATTCTTTGGTTGTAATTCGTTCGTCGGATTGTTTTGTTCACACATTATCTAATTTGGTTATGTTAGATGAAAAAAACAAGAAAGTGTGGCTTAAGTTTGTAGCACACTTGTTTGGTCGTACTCGCCCTGGCTGAAAGTAATGTCAACGAAGATTCTGCCTGGTGATAAGCGGCCAACTTACGAATGTTAAAACGGAACGCGGCTTGGTTACCTAGACTGTTGAATTTTTTCAGTTTTGCGATTTTAGGCGCGTTCGCAGAATTGCGAAAAGCGACTGTTTGTTTTATGGCGCAGGAGCCTCTAGTGCAGGGCTGGCGAACCTTTTCGAGGGCGTATGACCAAATTGTCTATGAATTTCCAAGAACTTTTGCGTATGCTCATGGGAAGTTTGAAGAGCAAATTAAGGTCTTGGAGCCTTCTATAATTTCTACTAATTACTGCATTATTATTAGTAATACATGTTATAATTGAAATTATGTAATTTCATAGTATAATTATTTCTAATAAAGGACTCTGAGGAATACAATAAGGAAAAATTTGGAAGTAACTGTGGCTGCCACTTCTTTCTGTTTGAAAAGAAAATTGTAAAATGTTTTGTCCATCGTTACATGTTCATGCATTTATTTATTCAGTATTCCAGAGATCTAACAAAGTGGATACAGAACATGTTATTAAAATAACAATAGGCACGCCAAAAAACTGGTCATGACAATAAAATGCAAATAATTTTATAAATACTATACAATACATAAGACAAAAAGTTTATACAAGGAAATGAGATCAGATCAAAGTATTCACCCAGTCACCACCAGGCTGGTGCCCAGATGATAAATATTCAGTCAACACTTCACACCTCTTCCAATTTGTGTAAAAATGTTACACTCGCAGTGTTATTTGGTAGCAACTGTAATTCATATTCACTCTTTGCATAGTAAGATACGTGTATATATACACATATTCTTCACAATTTAGAGAGGCTGGTGGAACAAAATCAATTTTAAAAAATTGGAACAACAGTGAATGCTGCGTGCCATATTGGGCACATGTGCCATAGGTTCGTCAGCCCTGCCCTTGTGGGCCAGGGCCTCATCATTATTGAGGCCTCGCGATCTCACAACGATACACCACATGCAGTAGGACTCCTCTGGACGAATGAAGAGCCTAACACAGAAACCTCTACCTGTCGACACAAGATACTCACAAGAGGCAAACATCCATGCCTGTGGCAGGATTCGAACCCACATGCCAGCAAGCGAGTAGCTGCAGAGTCATGCCTTAGACTGTGAGGCCACTGAGATCGGTGAAAAGCAACTATTAGCTGCGTTAAATGTCTCTGTCTGTCCATTCTTCCACCCACATGGAACATCTCTGCTCCCATTGGATGGATTTTTATGAAATTTGTTATTTGAGCATTTCTCGAAAGTCTGTTGAGAATATTCAAGTGTCATTAAAATTTGACAAGAATAACTGATACTTTACATGAAGTTAGGGGTACATTTATATCTTCTTAAAATGAGATGTTTCACACAAAATTATGGAGAATTGTATATTCAGAATTCTTTTCTGAAAGTTATGCCAGTGTGAAAAGTATGGTAAAGCCAAATAGGCCACAGATGACAGTACACTGCTGCACAGAGAAGATGTGATTTGTGTGCCAGATGACTAAGACAAGGATAGAGACATACACCCATAATATGTAATGCTTATTGCTTTCTCATGGCTGCAATGGATACATAAATGTGCCTCAGTATTAACATTTTAAGCACATTGCCGTTCTTGCTTAGTGGTGTAATTGATGCCCGTCACTTCAAAGATGTAGCAGATTGGAATCCTTGTTGAATTTGTTCTGTAAACACAACTCTAACAGTTGCTTGTGTGAGCAGTTTATAAGTTATAGACTTTATTTTGTCTCATTGAGGATGATTCCTGATGTACCTTGAAGTGGATTGCACATCAGATAAGCAGTGACCAACATTTGAGGATTAGTGCAGGTTTTAAAGTATGACATGAAGGTTACAGGTTTGACTCAGTCTCTATATGCAGATTCTGTTACTGTAATGTGCTTTCAGTGGAAATGAGCTGCCAAGAATAAGAATGTCTTTGGTGAGAAACCCACTGCCTGAAATTTCAGGTTGTGGAAGCTGCAGAACATCAAGTCATTTGGCACCCCATGGTCACTGGAGCAAGAGAAATGCCACTATCCAATTATATCTGTTGTAGACCCTTTACATTCTGCTGTATTGTCCTCCAGTCCCCTCTTGTATGTTACTGGTTCTAAGTGCTTGTTGCTAGTGAAGACTGTCACTTTCACCACTTGTGAACAGAATGGCTAGGTGATTCTCACCACTCTGTACTACTCCAACCTTGCCATATACAAACAAATCCAGTTAAGGTAAATGTGGAAACAATCAGGAGTCCAATTGCACAAATAACACAAGAGTCAAACACAACAATGAATATTTAATGCGGGAACTATACAAAGTGGGGACCAGAGTAGCACAGTGGTTAAGGTGTTGTGCTACAAATTGGAAGGTCACTGGTTTGATTCCAGATGGTGTCATTGGAATTTTTCATTGACATAATCCTTCTGATCGCACTATGGCCCTGGGGTCGACTCAGCCTCTAACAGAAATGCGTACCAGGAGCATTTCCTGGGGGTATAGGCAGCTGGTGCATAGGACTGACAACCTTATCACCATCCTGTGCCGTTGTCATGTAATCTGGGAAGCTTAACTTCCTGCAACCCTCTGGGCCACTCCAGGCCTGTAACAGGACTGCTTTACCTTTTACTATACAAAATAATGACGGTACTTAATTGCATACCTCAAAAAATTACAAAAAATACTCCATGATCTTTCCATATACATAAGATACCTTGCCTCATTGAATGAACTCAAAATATAATGAAACAAAACCTGTGTGGCTTGTAGGTAAGGAAATAATCTAACAAATATCCGTTCTCTTAACTTACAGTGCCAGATATAGACCCTAGTATATGCCAGACCATTTAGAACACTATCTTAGAAATTACAGACTAACCCCAAATTTGACTAGGATGTTAACAGGCCAACTGCCTAATGCTCAACAAGTACCAGGCTTTAGATAGGAAACAGCAGGGAATGGTTAAATCAGTGTATGAAGATTTGTACCGCAGTACTGCATGCAGGACTAATTGCACAGTGACAAGAAAGTTACATTATCATGGCATAATCTTTCACTCCAAAACTGAACACTAACTTCCACAGTTCACTAGTTTCACATGTAACCAGTAACCTGTCTTTAGCCTGTCTTTGTGGAATGTATGTGACTGAGTGCTGGTGTGGTGTGTTCGCAACAGTACACTTCACCATACAAGTATCTTAGTGTGATCACCGTACACTGTCTCTTCACCTGCCAGAAACAGGACCCATGGATTATTCTTTGAGAAACATTCTTTCAAGATGAAGTGCCATGCTTGAGAATATAATTGAGCTGAACCTTGAACAAATATATGGTTCATGTGGTGTGACAGCTCTACAGAGCTTATGCTCCAGGGAGGCCCACAGAGCTAAACTACCATGTGCTGGATGCACCAAGATGGGCAGTCTGTTTTGTACTCCATTGGTGGTTTTGATGTTGCATCCTTGCATAAGCAGACACCTGCAACTTCGCGTAGTCCATAAGGTATCATCAGTAGTGCTACAGCCCACTGTATACCAGAAAAAACAAATACATTTAAGTACAACCAACAGTTACTACTCAACAAACACACAAAGAGTTTAAACTGAGTAAGTAACAGAGCATGCATATGTTTTTTTTACAAGGGGAATTATTTTCGACACAAAGTGTGAATATAACTAAAAAAAAAAATACATGATATAGCTTGGCCTTTTTTTATTTGTACAAGTTAGTCACTTGCATTATATACCCCAGTTGTGCCTTCAACCAATTGAACAGTCAGCATGTTTTCCTAAAGTAGACACTGGAACAGTACCACAAATCACAACTGGTTCCTTTCTTATCCTTTCATAATTACTGTTAACCCTACTGCCATTTGAAGCAGTATAGTTTGAGATACTGCAGGTGTCATTCAAATAACCATAAATACATATGATTCATCCAGCTTTTCCAAGTTCTTGCAACCAAAGGTCTCAGGTTTCTGGATACCTGACTAAGTTTCACTGTAATTTTCTCAGTCCTGTCAGGCAAACTCAGTTGTACTACTTTAACACATGCCATAAGTGTTTGCTTCAATGATAGTTTCCAGTTCATAATTCAGAATTGTCGTCTCATGTAATCCTGCATAACTAGTGCAGTGGAAAAGCACTGTTAAATAAAACTAGAACCAATTTCTGTCATTGTCTGGCTGCAACCTGCTCGTAAGTTGGCTGTCAAAGACTCACCTCAGGCTTGCTCTTGTAATTGGTGTGGGTGTTCTAACAATTCTGCACTGCCATCTGGAGGTGTTCTGTCACTTCTTGAGGGTTCTCAAACTGTCCGATTCTCTCATGTGCATCCTTCAGTTGCCGACGCAAGTTATTTATTTCCACAATCAATGTTGAATTCTCCTGTCAAACAGAAACAGCTCACACACATCTTTGATGTTGGAAAATTCAAGTACAAATTGCATCTGGAGTGCTGTGCCAAACCCCAATGTTACGCATGAAGACTAGGTAGTGATAAAATGGTGGCCACTTACTAGCCACCAGTGTAATGTGTATATTTCTTACAGCAGAATATTAGTTCAGTAACACCAACATGGTAGTGTAGTGGGATGTTCTAGTTCAGGTGGTTAGTCCTAAGCATCTCAGTGCAGAAGCCCATGTTCAATCCCAGATAGTCAACCATGTGTGGTTTGTGATGTAAAGAGTGACAAAGGGACAAGTTGTAGTTATATTTACATAAGTAACAAGAAGAAACTCTTAGTTCTGTCATATGTATCAGCATGGCTCCCACTTGATGCACCTTCTTGAAATCTGATATTCCTACAGCAATTTTGGTTACATGAACACACCATTATGTTACACTATATGTACATAGGTTATTCGGAAAGTAAGTACCGTCTGTGCATATCTCACGTGCATCCTCGAGACTGTCACTTTGCGCATGTGCAGTGACTTCCTCTATCAATTGAGAAGTCACAGACACCATTTCGTGAAATTCATGTTATGTTTATGTTTGTCCCTGCGCGTTAAACATGTTTAAGACAATTGAAGGGGACGCTGACTGTGAAATACGGTCTGTAATTCGTTTTTTGAATGCTAGGAATGTGCTACCAAGTGAGATTCATCACCAGATCTGTCAAATGTCTGGTGGACAATGTGATGAGTGATGGCATGGTTAGGAAATGGGTTTGGATGTTCAATGAAGGACAAGAGAACATGCACGATGAGGCACAAAGTGGGCGTCCATCTTTGGTGAATAAGGTCAACGAAAGAGTGAGTGATGACAGACGTTTCACAATTTCTGATCTGTCCCTGCACTTTCCTCAGATTTCAAGGACTCTACTCTATGACACTGTCAGTAGTGGCTAACATTGCAGGTGGCCGCATTTTATGAGGAGGGTATACAAAAACTTGTGCCCCACTACGATAAGTGCCTCAATAATAGCGGCGAATATGTGGAAAATTAGTTTGAAGAATGTAGAATCTGATAACAATAAAATTTTATACAAAACCTTACTCGACTGTTTTTTACAGTGAAACGGTACTTTCTGAATAAGCCTCGTACATTGCCTGTCTTGTTCTTGAAGCACTTCAGCCTTCCTCTACAGTTACTGTTCTGCCAAAGCACCATACCCCTGTATTTCCTGGGCTGGTGGAACAGGTTGCAGTACCAACAGACTCGGGCGTGCCTGACAATTACAACTAAAACTAAAAAGTGTTTTAGTGTCATTAGGCCTGTGAATGGTGAGTAGTTGTGTTTAGTAATAGTAAAAATTTTGGAAGTTCTGACTTAAAGTCATCAGCTCATTGTGAATTAGGCCTTTCACATTATGAATACAGTAAAGTAACTCACATCTAATTGTTCTGAGGTGACATCTTGCTTGCCTTTGTCCCTATACATCTGCCGCTTGAGGGACTTCACTGTACGCATAAAGCGCTTGTGCTGAAACATGCGCTCGTGCTGGAAGCCCATGGCCTCCTCTCCAATTTTGATGAAGGATGATGAGCCCTGGCAATACTTGTGGTACATATCCTATGGACACATGAGAGTGAAACCGAGTGTGTGTGATGACATGGTTCTATATTGTCAACTGACACAATGCAGAATCTCTGCTGAGGCCACAGAAAGAAGTTACATGGATCAATCTCTTTCAAGCTCGCATTCTCCTTCTTCAGAATATTTTGTGTCAGTCAACGGTCTATTTTGTTCACTTCCATGTGACTGCACAATGACCATTGTTAGTGACAAGTGATTTGCAATGGTAGGAAGGAAATGCAAAAGTAGGCAGACAGGGTGCAGTCTTCAATGCTGTAATTTCCACTGTGCATGGAACTTCTTTCTATGGCTTATGTAGAGTCATATACACGACTCTTTCCTTCTGCATCCTTTGCAATTCATTATTCATCAATCGTCATACAATTTGGCACTGTATATTCTGAGCCACTGAAATATATAAATAAACAAAGAATAAATATGTAACATCATATAAGTACAATGTCATGAGGCATGGTGGTTTTTCTATCCTCTGAACAATGTAAGTACAAACTGGTTATCAGGAGAAGACCAAAGGTGAGAGTCAGCACTGAAAATTGAGAAGAGGCTCTTATCAAACTCAGGGTGGAAATGTCACTAACTGATACATTTCTAATTAAGCCAGGAATTATATTTTTAAATGTTATTGTTAAATGATATTTCAAACTCCAAAGGGATTAGATACATGTGACTGTCAACTCACAAAATAAATTAAAACAAATGCTGTTTACCTCTATTTAATGGCAACACTGTCATGACATTGTCACAAGATGGCATGTACCTTAACAGTCTCCTTTAGTTTTGTAGGCTCTTGGAGTAGATGTGATGCTTGGTGAAGGTCAAACCTGACACGGTCCAAGATAGTATGTGCTTCTTGTTTCCTGTTACATTCAGACATGATTTCACTTCTGGTCGTATTCAGTTTCTGTCCCATTTCTGCCAACTGACGTTCTCGGTATGTGTTGACAGTCATCAACTCCTCCACCAGTGGCTCTGCCTGTCAAAAATACCGTATATAAGGTATTAACATTTTATACCAGTCACACCCTCACCACATGTGTGTTGCTCATTCATGGCTGTTCATGTCCTTTGCCAGTCACACCCATGTTGAATGTGTGTGTTCATTCATGGCTGTTAACATCATGTGGCAGTCTTACTCTTGATGCATGTATGTTGTGTTTTCTTAACTGTTGTTGGCAGCAGCTAACCACTGAATGTTGCCTTATGCAATATTTGTATTGTTACTAATACAAGTGTCACTTCTGCACCCAGGATTCAGTTGCCATATTCGTCATTATCACACTATATAAGCAATATAACAAACAGTTTCCTAATATTGGTATTAGCACCAAATTAAAATTTATACACATAATTTAAAATATGAGCATTAGGATTTCGTACAAAGATGAAGATAAATTAAATTACACGCACATATAATTAAGGAATTGGAACGAGGAATCCACAGAGATGTTCAGAAACTGTAACACAAATCTTGTTCACTGCCTGAATCTCTTAAAGCAGAGGGAAACTATACCTACCACCTGCTTTCCCTAACCTCTCAATTTTACATAGAGTGCTTTGGTATCACTGTCACAGTACAGTGATATGTCCTTAAACAGCATTAACTGTTTGTCTTTTGCAAGGGAGATGCAGTACATTCTGTATGACCCTGGAACTCATATCATCTTATCATCAGATCTGCAGCATGAAACAGGACAATAAGCTGCAGCAACCAAGTTGCACATACTGTCAACTTCCATTGTATGGCCAAGTGATATGGAGGTTTCTCAACCAAAGTTTTATGTGCACTGTTTTCTGTATTCTTTTTGAGTATAATTCATTCTGTCAACACTATTCACTTACAACATTCAGTTTCTTTTCCTTCTCCTCAATGTGTCTGTCCTTTGCTTCGACCTGTTTCTGTAGCTCTGTTATCTTGTAGGTGTGAACAGTTTTATACTTCTTTAGTACTTGGTTTCTCCTTTCCAGATCATAAATTTGTTTTTCCTGCAATACAGAAAAATAAGAGTGAGCACATGTAACATGTCATTTGTTTACTTCACTGCTGTGTTGCTGACAACTCAGAGGCATGATGAAAAGTTTCCAGTAACTCATTAACCATACATAATTTTTAATAGTAGTCAAACCTCATCCTTTCATCTGATTTAACATCATATAACCTTTATATTTATTTGCCTTCTATTATATCATGCAAGTGCAGTAAAGTTAAATCTCTTTAATTATTAACCAACAAATGCACTATATAAAATTTCACATTAAAACACTTAAAATCGCTCTGACATGTTTCGATCCTAAGATCATCCTCAGGGAGCTACGTTGTTCCTTGTTGAAGTCATTTTAAAAACATTCACAAAATAATTCCATTACATTAACAGGGTGTTGTGGCAGCATATCGTGTTGTGTAAGAGTATGTTGTTAGGAATGCGTCTGGCTATGGTGTGCATCATGTGTTACGTAGTGAAAGTCTTTCACTACGTAACACATGACGCACAATAAATCTGTTGCATGCCATCATAATTCTGTACCTTGTTCTGAATGATGCTGTCTCTCTCACGTGCCCTTTCACTCTCTGTCTCACTCATCTCCTTCTTCAGCTGTAAGATGTCTAACTGCAGCCCAGCGATGGTCTGCTTGAGCACCTGTCGCTCCTGTTCCAGTGTGTGTACCTGATGTTTTAACTCATCATTTTCCCTCTGGAAGCTGCAACACAGGCTCATATAGTACCTTAATGCCAGGTAGTAGCTTCTTTGTGATGTACATCTGTTTAATATAAGCTGACATAACACTGTTAAATAATAGTGTTTGATGACTTCATTCCTGAATTGTTGGTGATGCATGCAGGTAGTGAAATAATTAAAACATAGCAGTACTTTAGCTTTCATTATAATCAAAATTAAGCTTATACAACATGCTCTGGCAATATATATTTACTATGGGGATGTCTCATGTAGTAAGCAAGAACTTATGATATAGTACAGTACACACCATTATCTGCCACAGACCTGATGAACCTTTTCTTTGTGACAAATTCCTGCCCTCTCAAGTGCATGTTTACTTCCCTTTCTTCACACAGCTGCTTCTCATAGCTCGTCTTCAGCTCCACAATCTCGCGATCCACATTGTCCTCAAGCAGATGTATCATGGTCTCATGCTCTTGCATCTTCTGGGCAGCCTGACCTTGCAGCTATGCATAGCAAGAAGCCAACAGTAGACAGACTTTTACAATATTTAGTTAGTCCATTCTTGGTAGCTTATATCTGAGCATTTTTATGAGAGGCTTAGAGAACTAACTAAATAACTGACCAACTAACTAAGTAACTAACTAATTCATAGAATAGAGTATTTCTTCAGAATCTAATAGTTCCACAGCCAGTCAAGAAATTTCTCACATTATGCAGAACCTAAAGGTTCATTATCACATGCATATAACCTGCCACAAATCTCTGCTCTGAGCCAGGTCTATTCAGTCCATGCCCTCCCATCCAATTTATTTAAGATTCCTTTTAGTATTATTCTTCCATATATGCCTAGGTCTTCCATTTGGTCTCTTTCACTCATGATTTTCCCACCACAACCCTGTATGCACCTCTCCTCTTCCTTACATATGCTACATTCCCTACCTGTCTCACAGGCTTGGAAGAAACGTTATATACCTCAGGACTGTCTTTAGCAGGGATTAAAACAAGGTACCTTCACATATGAATAGTGCTTTATCACTATAGCAACCATCTCAGCTTTTACGTTCTTACAGGCAATGCATTAATGCCTAGTGGTACATATATGTACCATGTGCTTGAAGTGTGCATTTTACCCATATCCTGAGGGTGCACAAGAGTAGGGTGCTGAGGAAGACATTTCGGCCTAAGAGGAAAAGGTAAGAGGGTAGCTGAGAAAACTACACGACTAGGAGCTTTATCATCTGTACTCCTTACAAAATATTACTCAGGTGATCAAATCAATGAGAATGAGATAGGCGGGGCATGTAGCACATATGGGGGAGAGGAGAGGTACATGCAGGGTTTTGATAGGGAAACCTGAGGGAAAGAGTCCACTTGGAAGATCGATGCATGGATGGGAGGATAATATTAAAATGGATGTTAAAAAAGTGGGATGGTGGGGCATGGACTAGATTGATCTGGTTCAGGAAAAGGACAGGTGGCAGGCTTTGGATGCAGTAATGAACATAACATAAAATGTGGGGAGATTATTGACTAGCTGAAGACTGTTAGCTTCACTAGAAGGACTTTGTTCCATGCAGTCAGTATTGTTGTATATTCTATTAGATTCTTACAATAAACAGCAAATATTTTCTCAAACAGCATTTAACTGGCAAATCTTTGTAATGGAGATATAGTGTGTTTTCTGTGAGACAGGAACTGAATTCTGATCTATTATTTAGACAAACTCTGACCTTCAAAGAGTTAAAGAAGAAAGATAAACTTACCTCTTGTATTTGCCTGTTGCATTTATCGAGCTGTCTATTGTAGTCATCTGTTGTTGAACTCATGTCATTATCTCTCAGCCTGGAAAGTTCTAGCAGCTTACTGCAACAAAACACTGTATTAGTTGGGTTACCAGTAAGAATATATTATGAGCCCGAGTCGTTAAGGACCCAATGCACGTACACCTTGTTGGGTTACTTACATCTGTTCAGCTTTGTTTGCAGGGGTAGGTGAGACCAGTACCTTGGTAGTGTGATCTGTTATGCCTGTTGCTGATGATAAATGATTTTGGTGCACTGGTGGAATGTTAATTGGCAGGGTGAAACTGAAACACTCTCTAAGAAAAGCCTGTCCCAGTGCCACTTTTTTCACCTCAAATACCACTTGGAATACCATGGAACTGAACCTATGCCTCTGCAGTGAAAGCTGACAGCTAACTGCTGGAACCACAAACATGGCCAATGTTTCAGTAGCTTAACAGTTAGGTAACAGACAACTGTACCTAACTTGTGGGTTCCTTAAATGGGTGCCTATTAATCAGCTGGAGGAATATCCTACAGCACGTTATTTACTTCGATATGTGACTCTGTCACGGTCACATTTGTCCCTGAACAGCCAGCTCTTCTACGCATAGTTGTCCCAGTGTATTGAAAAAATCAATGTGTCTTACTTTTGGAATGATACTGTATTTACCCAGCCTGGCGTTTGACACAGGTTAAAATGGATAAAAGAATGCTAGTCACATTTAAAAATGCATGTGCTTTTGTTATAAAATACAAGTCCTGTTATTTCATGTAGATTTTGGAGAGAAAATATGTTGGACATAAACATGAAATTACTAGCTATGATATAACCAAAATTATCAAAATCTGCTTATATAATCATCTCTGACATTATGTGTTGTAGATCTCAGATGATCAAGGTATGGTAAAGTTCACCCTATAACTGGCCACAAAGGCCCAGACGTGGAATAGAGGTATAGTTCTACTCTTTCTTTAACCTCTGCGCCAAATGGGGGTGGGAGGTCAACGTCATGACCTGGCCACTTTTTCCCTGGAAAAGACCCGGTACCCATTGTGTAGGAGGCTTGGTGGGCCCCAGGGCCAGTCTGGGTGGGTGTGAATAACCTCGCCCCTACCTGGATTAGATCCCCAGACCGTCCAGCCTGTAGCAAGTTACTACACAGACTGTGCTATCCTTGGTCACAATGATCAAGGTGCAAGGTCATTTAAAGCATAACCCTTGGAACTACTGTATATGTCTTTCTGACATGAAATTTGTTAACTGCATTGGCATTACGATCTGTGCCCTTATACAGTTACATATGAAAGTACGTACCGGTGTGCAGGGTGTAATAGCCCAGATATCACAGTCTGAAAACTGATCCCTGTGAGAACCTGAAAACCTTAGCCGGTTACACCATACAGAGATGCTGACTGATCATACCTCTCATAGTCCTCCTGCATCTTGTTGGTTTGTGCCTCGAGTGTTTGGTACCTGTCATATTCTACAACCAGCTTCTCATTGAAATCTGCCTCCAATATTAGAATTGCCTCTTCATGAGATTTCTTCATTTTCGATATACAGTCATTGAGGCTGTTCAGTTGTATCGTGTGGTCTAGTTGCAACTGCTGCAAACAGAGATGCTGTCAGCCATTTCCACTGTAACAAATGTCTGAAGTCATAGTGGGGACAGAAACTGTTAGGACACCATTCATTAGCTCAGGTTGTTAGTTGCAGATTTCTGACCTCATAGTTCCTCGTCAAATAGTCTGAGCTGAATTTGTGGTTGACAAAGTGGTGTTGGGACAGGTTTTTTCCTAGCACTTTCATTTTTTGGTACCAGCTGTAATTGTGCATATACTATACATTCATCTGTCATCAGGCCTGTTACAATAGGCTGCATTCCAAAGGGAATGACTTTCATCCCATGATACAACTAATGTTGCCCTTTGGAAGGGATTTGTGAAATCTGTTGCCAGTACTGTGCTGTAAACTGCCTGCAGCTACAGTACTAAGGAATCTTCATGGTAGCCATCTTGTTGTGTTTATTACTAAATGAACTACACTTATTCATTTGAACACATCACAGGTTTATTTTGATTCAAATTGTGCCCTTACATGTGTGCTACATATATTGGCCTGTACTGTAGCCATCATTAGGCATGCCAATACAAAAATTTTATAAAGGAAGATATAATAAAATCTAAGGGCCCCCTTGTTTACAGTCACCAAATTTTAATAATTTATAACGCTAAAACTGAAAATAAAATATAAAAGTAAAGGACATAAATAATTTTAAAATGTGAGTATATAAAGACTTATATTAAATTTAGGTTCTTATGTGTTGTAGTGAGAGTTTGTACTATAATTCTTTGAGATTTTTTTTTTTTATGTTCTACTTGGCCTGGCATTGCAGTATGAATTTTCTCACTACTACGTATGAGGACTGAAATTTAACAAAAGTCTTTATATATATATATATACAAACACACACACACACACATACATATACATACATAAATTATAACAATTATTTAGGTCCTATACTTTTATATTTTATATTCTGTTTTAACATTATCAAAAAATAGTGACTGTACAGAACGGGATCTTAGATTGTATTATATCTTCCTGTATAAGACTTTTGTATTGATATGCCTGCTGACGGCCTAAGTACAGGCCGATATACATATACATAGCACACATTTAAGGGTACAATTTGAATCAAAATAAACCTGTGTTGCATTCGACTGAATAAGTGTAGTTTATCCAGTACTAAGGAATTTGAATTATTGGTTGGTTGGGTACTCAGTCAGTGTGTCATTCAGAATGACAGTGTCCACCTATAATCTTTTGTAATAACCAACACATCTTATGATCTCATCTGGCGATTCTTCCTACCTCATTATTTTTTTTCAGTTCCTCAATTTCCTCATGCAACTCCTTTATTTGCTCAACACGTGTCAAGTTGCTCTTCTGCACCTTCCTGTATGCTTCATCTATCTCCATCCTGCATATGTACCCTGATAAGTTCTTGGATCATCTGAATATTGTGGAGAAGGTCCTGCTAGCTGATCAAAATGTCTGTCGATGGCTGGAAACTCCTGTTCATTCGCACTGACTAGCCCGTGTGACACAAGATATATGTCCTAGTCACGGTAATTCAGTGACTGACACTCTCACTGATGACTGAGTAATGGCCAGGCCACATGTGTGACTTGCCTGTAATGACAACCAAAACATGGTTGTACATAAAGGGGTTCTGTACTCCATAATGATACTTTGACCAAGTGACCAGCTGTAGTGACACTTTTTAACGGATGGCATGGTTCCCTTAGAAATAATTCTGGGAAACTACCATAACCTTTTACAACACAGTGGTAAGTGTATGCACCACCCATATTAGGTTTAAAGCACCAATCTGACGTTCAGGTGACCATGCATCATGATAAATTCTTATAATAAAACCAACCAAATGCACTAATTTCTCAAATTTATTTTTGGAATAAAACGCTACATGTTTCAGATAGTTCCTCTGTCCATCATCAGGAGTTTTTCACTGTACACACAGCAGTGGAATATGTCATACAGGTTTGGTGAGAGCTCACAAGCTGTCAGCAAACATGTAAGACATATACCATTGTTGTGTGTACAGTGAAAAACTTGATGGAGAGAGGAACTGTCTGAAACACGTAGAGTTCTATTCCAAAAATAAATTTGAGAAATTAGTGCATCTAGTTGGTTTTATTATAAGAATTTAAAACACCACCTTACCAATGGAGTTCATTTATAAGATTAAAATACTTCTTACAATAAACAGCAATAACCGGTTGGTTGTTGTGACAAGGATTCAATATGTTTACTGTGAGGTAGAAACTTAATTTTTATATATTATTAGCCACATGCTTGTTTGTGTCTGAGCTGGGGGCAAATGATGTTTGGCACAAAATTACATCATGTAACAAATCTAAAACTGCTGGCCCATTATTGCTATTCACTATTAGCCAAGTGGAATAATTCCCTCTTCTTTTCCTAATACTATGGTGTTGATTAATGAAATGACATACACAGTTGGTCTTTTACATTCATGTAAATAAATAGGATTTACTCAAATATCTCTGTTAATTAGGTTTATTTTTTTTTTGGCAATTCCATGTAGAAACTTGCTTTTGCAGTATTATGACTGTACAACAGTACTGATCCTGTGTGAGCTGCATAAACGTCTGTACCTTTGAATGTGATGTTTGTGTGACCGTGCATCATTGATACAACAATATAAACAGCCAACTAGATGCAACAATAACAAATTTTTTTGATAATTACAATTAGCTCAACATGTTTCGGGCGAAAATTTTGCCCATCTTCAGGAGCACTAGACTGTGTTTACAGCTTGTGGTATAAAACACCGACGATGCTGCCTGCAGTCAGCATCGCCGGTGCTTTATACCACAAGCTGTAAACACAGTCTAGTGCTCCTGAGGATGGGCGAATTACCGCCCGAAACACGTCGAACTGATTGTGATTATCAATAAAATTTGTTATTGTTCCGTCTAGTAGGCTGTTTACATTATTCTATAGCTTTGTTTTCACAAAAATTTAACTACCTTCTCTGAATCGATTTCTGAACTTTCTGCATTTCGTACAAAATATGAAGCTTTCTCTTGCAGCAGTAAGTAGGCAAAATGCTGTTTCATTATATTCGGTGGAATAATTAGGATTTTTGTCGCCCGGGGCGATAAATCACAATGGCCGCCCCTAACAGAAATTATTAACTTTAAAAAAATTGTATATCCGTTAAGCGCAGATTTTTTTTCATTCAAAAATATATTTTGACGCTCCTTGGACCCTTCCGCCCGGGGCGTTCCCACCATTTGTCCTCGCCCACCCGCCCCACAATTACACCACTAATTGCAATAAGCACCTCAACATTTCCAAAGAACAGTACGCCTTTGAAAATAAATTTAATAGCACTAAGAATATTCC
>Ga0131853_10005334_pt1 | contig 23167 bp, 29 predicted proteins | sample TergutLab28metaG_FD_92764 | JGI IMG/M metagenome (GOLD analysis project Ga0131853, IMG submission 92764) | Labiotermes labralis P1 segment gut microbial communities from Petit-Saut dam, French Guiana - Lab288 P1 (version 2) (version 2) | ecosystem: Host-associated > Arthropoda: Insects >...
CGATCCCATTCCGAACTCGGCAGTTAAGCTCTGCATCGTCGAAAGTACTGCGGTGTAGTCCGTGGGAGGATAGAACGTTGCGCACATAGTGGGTATTTTTTGTACAGAGGGGCCGGGTCATTTTGTCCAGCCGGACAAAATGACCCGGCCCCTCAGCGCGCCCCGTCATTCCGGGCTTGACCCGGAATCTTACGCTCCGTGACACAAAATCCGCAGTTTGGTGCCCAAATGCATCCAAAATGGCACTTTTCATTCGCACTGGCTTAATATCCATTTCTCGTATCAGGCTAAAGTGCTGGTAGATAGCCTATCGGAAATGTGCGCCAATAAATCTCCCGAAAAAACTACCATTTTGGATGCATTTGGGCACCAAACTGCGGATTTTGTGTCACGCGCCCCAGAGAGACAGGGTTGGTGTACCATTTATTCTCGTGTTTGGAAAATGAGACCTGCCATCGTAGTACCGGACTTGACAGCTAGGTAGTAAAATTAACCGGGTATATTGCCAACACTGAGCCAGGAGAGATTATGACCATACCAGAACCATCGAAGGTTAGAGAAGTTGCAAAGCTAGCAGAAGACAGCAATAACGAATTTAGACTTTTTCTCAAGGGCTTTGCTGACGAGGGAGAGCTAGATGAGCAATTCCTCACGCTGCACAATGAATTATTTGTTCCCTATGATTGCAGTGATTGTAGAAATTGCTGTAAGAAGTACAAAGCTAGCATCACAGAAAACGAGGCAGAATTGATAGCTAAGTTTTTACAGATAACACCTCAAGAGTTCCTAGGTCAGTATACTGAAGTAGATACCGATGGGTTCTTGGATGAACCGGGCAAGCTGTACCTCTCGGGCTCCCCCTGCAGCTTTCTAGATGCAGATAATTCTTGCCGAATCGAAGAATGTAAACCGAGTGAATGCAGGGAGTTCCCCTATACCAACAAGCCAGAAAGGCTTTTCAGCTTACTAAGCATCGTGCAGTTTGCTGCTGTTTGCCCAGTTGTTTATGAGATTTTGGAGCGCTTAAAGCAGCTTTATGAGTTCAAGCCGGGGAGCTATGCTATCGACATGGAGTAATCAGGAGTGGGATAGGAGGCTATCTCCTGTCCCACTTAACACATTTGTCCTGCTTTAAAGAACCATTCCGATGGCCTCGATCTCTACCAGCACACCTTTGGGAAGCGCGCTGACCTCAATTGTTGAGCGAGAGGGTAATACTTCGCCTTTGAAGTATTGGGCATACATCTCGTTCATCTGGGAGAAATCACTTATGTTCTGCAGGAAGACCGTAGTTTTGACCACCGCACTAAGACTGCTTCCTGCAGCTTCTAGGACTGATGCCAGGTTTTCTAATACCTGTTTGGTTTGTTCTGCGGCGGTAGCGCCAATAACCTCCCCACTCTGGGGATCCAGGGGTATCTGTCCTGAGGTGAAGATGAGGTTGCCTGCTCGGTTGGCCTGGGCGTAGGGGCCAATGGCAGCCGGGGCTTTTGTTGTCGCTATCATTTGCCTTGTGTTGATTTCCAAGCTGTTCTCCTACTGTTTTCCTGTTTGCCATATAAACTAGCTATAATGCTCAATCATGAGAGTATTTGCGCGCAGTTTTACAATATAACGAGTACAAGTATACGCGCATCTATGCGTTAAGCGCCGTCACTTCTGCCCCTCGTGCCGCGAGAGCAGAATGGGACAGAAGGTTTGCGTATCCCCTTGGGTTGCATATGCTTAGCTCACCGTGTTTCATGTCTGGAAGTATATGTAACTTGCTGCCTTCTATAGTGGAATGAATCGCTTCAGCCGACTTGCGCATCATTGAGTTCTCAAGACTTCCAACAAGTATTAATATAGAGCAATTGGTGTTCGCAAGGCTGTCCTTTATTGAGTAAGCTGCATTGCTCTTGGTTATATTAGTGAGAGAAGCCTTAGACATTTTCATAATATCGCGATAGTATTTTTCAAACATGGATTCAGGAATCAATAGCTCCTTAGCTTGCATTTTTGAAAACCATCTTTGTTTAATCAGTCCATAGAACAAAGCGTAAGTAGGAGCAGCAAGTAATTCGACTGCCTTCATGGGAAAGACGAGAGCGCTTTCGATAATCGCATTTTCTGCAATTGCGCTTCTTTGAGACAGCACTTCTAAGACAATCTGTGCTCCGAGCGAAAGACCGCACAGGGCAAAAACCTTTCCATTACACTGCTCATCTATGTATTCGATGAGTTTTCTTGCCGATTCTTCTATGCTGATAAACGTTTCGAAGTAATCGCTACCGTGTCCATCAATTATTGGAGTGACTACTTGATAATCATGCTTCAATATTTCAGCTACAGGTTCAACAGACCAGTCAGATAACCCTCCTCCATGCAACAGTACGACAACTGGCAGCGGTGATTTCTCTGTCTGCTTGACTAACAATTAGGCCTCCTTTTGTACTTCAAATTTCTTAATTGTTTCCTTGAAGAGAAATAAATATTATCATGCCATCTTCTTAAGGCTGACGGGGGGGCGTAAACAGGACAAAAGGGAAAAAGGGAAAAGGACAAAGGGGACAGTTCATCTGTCTTGCTTGCAAGACAGATGAACTGTCCCCTCTCATACCCTTAACCCCATGTAAACACTGGTATCCTTCCGCAATTACTGCACCCAGCCTTTGTGCGCCAAAAAAGACCCATCGTATTCTATAGACTTACTTGGAATTCACTTCTAGAGAAAGGCTAGAAAAATGCGTCAGCTGGCAAGCATTCAGGTGATAAGAGACATCAAGCCAATCAAGGATGCAGACAATATAGAAGTAGTTTCAATACTCGGCTGGAATGTGGTGTCAAAGAAAGGCGAGTTCTCTCTTGGCGACAAGTGTGTCTATTTTGAAGTAGACTCATTTCTCCCTATAGAAGAACGCTATGAATTCCTGCGAGGCTCTTCATATCGCAAGAACGACTTTGTGGGGGAGGGCTTCAGGCTCAAAACCATTAGACTAAGAGGCCAATTATCTCAGGGCCTTGCGTTGCCTCTGCAAGAATTCACCGAGATTTCTGAGGAAGTGGCGATTGTTGGCACAGAGGTTACGGAGTTACTGGGGATAAAGAAGTGGGAATTACCTGAGGCTCAAGGCTCCTTTGGCACTATTGCTGGGTCTTTTCCGGCGTGGGTATCTAAGACCGATGAGACGCGCATCCAGAGTGTAGAGGCAGTACTCGAGGAATTACATGGTAAGCCCTACTACATAGCCACAAAACTGGATGGCACTAGCGTATCCATGGGGCGCTGGCAAGGAGAGTTTTGGGTTGCCGGCAGAAACACAAAGCTTAAAGATGATGGCTTGTCTACTGCGTGGAGTTTTGCTCATAAGAAGAATCTGGTGATTAGTTCAATTGCATGGGATAAGGACTACACAATTCAAGGTGAGTTCTGCGGGCCAGGTATCCAGAAAAACAGTCTCAGGCTTATGGAGCCAGAGTGGTACGTCTTTAACGTTATCGATCCAGAAAAGAACACCAGGCTGCCCCTAGATGAGATGCTCGAGTTTTGCGCGCATCATGGACTTACCTGTGTGCCAGTTGAAGAGAGAGCTGATTCTTTCGAGTATCCCACAGTCGACTCTCTGCTGGAGAGAGCCGAAGGCCAGTATTCCTCAGGCAAAACAAAGGAAGGCATTGTCATTCGGAGCACTCAGCCTCAGTATTCAGAAACACTTCGCGGAGACTTGTCCTTTAAGGCAATTAACAACAGATATCTGTTGAAAGACGAGGGCTAAGTGAGGATTCAGTTAAGCTCTGCATCGTCGAAAGTACTGCGGTGTAGTCCGTGGGAGGATAGAACGTTGCGCACATAGTGGGTATTGTTTGTACTTGAGGTTACATGATATCCGTGTTACCATGTATTCAAGAAGAAAGCAGGTCGGATGATTGTTTCCTTTGCAGATAAAATGACCGAGGATCTGTTCCATGGTAGGACTTTGGCAAAGACACGGAAGTTTCCTGCGAACATGCAAAAGGCAGCAATAATCAAACTCGACATCCTCAATGCGGTTAACAGCATTCTGGACTTGAAGTCTCCACCAGGCAATCGTCTTGAAAGCTTGGAAGGAAACCTGAAAGGCAAATACTCCATTCAAATAAATGACCAATGGCTTCTGGTTTTCAGGTTTGAGGATTCAAATGCCTATGACGTGCAAATAATGGACTATCACTAGGAGATGATGACCATGATTTCTGAGAATAGAACACCAACACATCCAGGAGTTATTTTACAAGAGGAGTTTCTTGCGCCTCTGGGTATCACCCAGGTGGAGTTTGCTGCGCATTTGGGGATACCGGTACAGCGTGTCAACGAAATCATCAACGGTAAGCGCGGCATCACCTCATCCACGGCTTGGCTCTTTGCAGAAGCCCTGGAGACAACACCGCAGTTCTGGCTGAACCTGCAGATAAACAGAGATCTAGCGCTGAACCGCCCTGAGAAACCAGTAAAACCTTTGCAGGCACTAGCTGGGTAGAAACAGAATGGTGACAAGGGGACGGGGCGTTTGTCATCTTTCTCGGGTGACAAACGCCCCGTCCCCTTGCCACCCCCGCGCATCTACGCATTCAGGACGGTTCATCTGTCCCATTCCCTTTGTCTGTTTTATCTGCTATTGACACGCTATAATTACTGAGATATTAAATAGAGCTTTTGGGAGAAAACAATGGCTGTAATGATAGTGGTAATGACAACTAATGCCATGATACTGGCGCTGTCTTTATTGACAATACTTAAATTTTCCACAATAAAAATCAACATGGTTATTGGTTATCGCACGCCCAAGTCTATGGCCAGCGCTGAGGCATGGAAAAGTGCAAATAAAAGGTTTGGCCAGGTGTTGTTAGCAGCCAGCTGTATCAACACAGTAGTCCTAGTGCTATTGTCGATAATAATTCCGGTTGTGTACCATGAAATAGTTTTTACTTCATTTTTAGCTCTCGTTATGGTTGAGGTTGTTTTAGCAGTGGCTTTCACAGAACGGTTTCTAGCTAAGAAATTCCAGAATACCGACTCGTAGTGGGACAAAAGGACAAAAGGGGACGGTTCACCTGTCCCGTCTGGAACAGGACAGGTGAACCGTCCCCTCCTGTCCTGCTCCGCCATGCCAAATCCTCTCTTCGTATGTTGATAGGGTTTGAGGGCGTCGTTCGTGGTTGCCGTGGATGCACAAGATAGTAGCTGGCGTTTTGCTTAATAGACGCCGGGGCTCCAAGTCGCGGTCGTTGCCAAAATAGTTGATTCCTGCGTCTCCCAGAATAATAACCGTATCATTGGAAGTGAGTGCATGCTTCTTGCAGAAGCGGACTACTCTCCTGAAATCTCCATGGGTATCACCTGTTAAGTAGAACATGAATCTCCAACCGTTTTCATTCATTGTATAGAGCAGAGAGGGCTCTGTCATTGAACTATGAGTTCAATGAAGGTGCCAAGAGAAACGTCAGAGTGTGTGAAAAACCCATTTTCGTCATTCCGGGCTTGAACCGGAATCTTACGTTCCGTGACACAAAATCCGCAGTTTGGTGCCCAAATGCATCCAAAATGGTAGTTTTTGACTACCTTGGCTCAATGCCCGTTTCTCGCATCAGGCTAAAGTACTGGTAGATGGCCTATTGGAAATCTGCGCCAATTTAGCTCCCGAAAAAAAACTACCATTTTGGATGCAATTGGGCACCAAACGGCAATTATCGTGTCAAGCCAACAGGGGAATGTCCAGAGTCATGGGGGCTCTGTCTATTAACCAGTAACCTGCTCAAGGCGCCAGCGCACAATATCGGTTATCAACTTGTAGTCGATGGGCTTGGAGAGCGGTAGCTGGATGGCACCTTTTGAGGTCTTGTAGCCCTCCAGTCTGTCAGCAAAATGGATAATTGCCTTTGCGCCGGGGTAGAGGCCAATGTGTTTACTGAAGGCTGCAAAGTGAATCAGGTTTTCGCTCTGCCAGTACGTGGGCATCCTCCAAGAGAGCTTCTCCAGAGCATCGGGAGCGTTGGCTAGGATCGTCTCACGGATGGCTTGCAGCAGTGGCTGCACCTCCAGCTCCTGGTCTGCAATGTAGTCGTCAACCACGGACACCTTACTCACCTCGTTTTCCTGAACTGCTCCGCTGTATTCAAAGCTCCAGCATTTATAGTACAGCAATTGGCTGTCACGAGCATCATCCTGGGATTTTCCTGCAACAGGTGTCACGGGGACGTATAATTTGACACCATAGGGTGTCAAATTATACGTCCCCGTGACACCTTCGTACCCATGACACCTTAGATTTACTTTAAAGTATACCTTCTCATATATGACGATTTACTTTAATGTCTTTTTCTGATATGCTTGCAGTATGAATATTTTAGAAAGCAACGAGTTGGTTTTTGGATCCCGAAGCGGCATGCGGGTTTTACGTGTGCTGGCTGGTGTGTCGGTGCCACTTTCTGTTACTCAAATAGCCCAGCATGCGCACCTAAGTTATCCGGCAGTCAATTCGGTGCTCGTTGAGCTCGTTAACAGAGGGATAGTACTGGAGTCAAGGTCGGGCAATGCACGTATCCACCAGCTCAACCAAGAGAATATCTATGTTGAGCAGATTATCGCCCCTTTCTTTCAGCTTGAAAACAATGTGCGCTTCGAAATGATAGTCGATATAAAAGCCGCTTTTTCTAACCTAGCGCTATCAGTGATACTCTTTGGAAGCTTCTCGCGTGGCACTCAGACTTTGCAAAGTGATGTTGATATTTTGATAGTATCGAAAGACGAGGGCGAGAAAACGCTCGTTGAAGAGAAGCTAAGTGAATATACCTTGCAGTTTTACCGACGGTTCGGACATACTCTTGAAGCCCTTAACTACACAATTGATGAGGCAAGAGAGCTGCACAATCGTGCTCCCGGTCTTTTTCAGGAGCTTGAGGTTGATGGATACGTCGTCTTCGGAAATACGGATTGGATGAACCATGTCTAAACCGACGCGCACTCGCCAAGCCACCAACGAAGGTGGGCAAATAGCTCTACAGAAAGCCCAGCAGTTTCTTGCAACTGCCCAAGAGGCGTTTGATAGTGAACGGTGGGATTCTGCCGGCCTCAATGCAATTCACGCGGGCATCAATGCAGCTGATGCTGTGCTGGCAGCTGTAGCAGGCATTCGGAGCGCCGATCAAAAACATGAGAAGGTGTCGATCTTGCTTACCCAGAACGTCCCGTCCTTTTCTGAGAGGCAGCGCTCACAGCTCATAGGATTACTGAAAATGAAGAATACGGTTGCCTATGAGCAGAGGCTCATTACAAAAGTCGAAGCGCAAAGGCTGGTTCAGGCAGCGAAGCGCTTTCTTGCCTGGGCGCAACAGAATTGCAGCTAAGCCACTGTCCTGCTTAGCGAAGAAATTGAAGCAGGCTTGGCTTAATGTGGCAGTTGACTCATTATGTCCCAGACAACTAAGAGTCTTTTGCCAAAACGTCAAAAGCATAGATGTATCCCTATCAGCTAAGATAATCGGGGCGTTTCAGCACAGAATTTGACAAAGGGAAGGTAGGAAGAGCGAGAAATCGACCACCTCAATCGACCATGTCTTTCTCCATGAAAAAAATGCGCTCCCCATCGTCACTATGGGGGTTCTTGATACCCACGATTTTAAACCCAAGCTTGTTAACATAATAATGGTGGTTGCGCCTTGAGAATGCAATGGTTTCCGTTTGCCATTTTATTGTCTCAGGGTAAGTTTTCTCAACAAAATCCCAGATGATTAGGCCAAGACCTTGATTTTGCAGCTCAGGCTCGATGAATACATTGCCCAGGAAGTTCACATTGTCGTCACGAATCCATAGGCTCAGCGCTCCGCATGGCTTGCCGTCTTTGGATATTTTGAAAGAAGTTGAATCTTTGTGCAGATACCAGTTATTGAGAAAGTCACCGTTATCGTAACCAGGTGGCCCACCTTCGCTTTTGCCTGTGTGGATTTTCGTGTCCGAATCAAACGCTCGCTTCATAATTGGGGCATAAATGCTCACATCTTGCTGAGTAAAGCGCTCAAATGACAATCCACTAAAAGCAATCACCTTTTCCACGAGATCAGCCTCTCTCATTCTTCATAGTTGTTTATAAGTAACAATTGCCTGCAACTGTTATTGTAAGGGCTGGTGCCAAATAAACATATCTGATTCTCATTCCACTTTTGAAATGAATAGATTGTAATTACATGGTAAGCCCTACTACGAGGACAGTGGGTCAGTTCTCTTGTCCGCGCCGGACAAGAGAACTGACTCCTCATATGACCCCTTGTCCGTGACCCCCTGTCCGCCCTCTGTCATGAAGCTATGGACACTCAACAGCGGCATCTTTCACGTTGGTCTCTATGATTTTCTGTTGAGTGAGAGCATCTTGGATTAAAGGCAGGGGGGTCAGCCCCTCTGTTCCTTTCCTTGCATAAGCCTTACACACACGCGCAAATCTTTACACAATTCGGTTACTGAATTTGATATAAGAGCTCGAAAATTGTGAAAGCAGCTTCTTTATGCTGCATTAATAGAGAATGCAGAACACAAAAAACAAGTAAGTTCATGAAAGGGAGAGAAATGCAAAAAGAAATGCAAAAGAAACAGAATAGCAAACCAAACAAGATCAAGCAGGCGATTATCGCGGCCATGCACCTGGTAAAAAACAAACAAAAGATTCAGGTTGCCCAGTTGTTCACTGCTGCCGTCCTTGTGCTGGCTATGACCATGGGCCTGGTGGGATGCGCGCAGGCTGACGCAGGCTCCGGCAATGAGGATGCCAGCGAGGCAACTCCAGCTGCAAACACCGATCCCATCGTTATTGTGTGGTACCCCAATGAATCAGCAAACGTATACAAAGAAGCCCGTGATGAGATTGGCAGGCTCATCGAGCAGGCTACCGGCAGGCCAGTTGAGCAAAAACTGACCACCGACTATGTCATCACCATTGAGGCTATAGCAAGCGGTTCAGCAGACATTGCCTGGGCTATGGGTGCCGTGGGATACATCGAGGCTCAGAGAAAAAATCCTGAGGTAAGTGTACTGTTTGTCAATTCGGGCCCTTCAGGCACACTGGATGACGCCATCTATTACTCTTGGCTTGCCGTGCCGGCAGAAGAAGCAGGCCAGTACAGAGAGGGCTCCGGCTACTCTATTGAGAACATAAAGGGTCAAACAATATCCTTTGTCTCAAACAGCTCTACTTCTGGCTTTAAGGTTCCCTCAGGCGACATCATCAACCACTTTCCTCAAGACGAGCTTGAGCCCGAGGATCTGCTAGAGGGCGGCTCCAATGCGTTTTTCTCTGAGGTACTCTTTGGTGGTTCGCACCAGGGCTCTGCCTTTAATATGCTAACCGGCAACGCCGATGTTGCAGCCTTCTGCGACACCGAAATGCACCCCTACGCTGAGCTTAAAACAGGAACAGAGAACGAGGTTGGTGCCATATACACTATTAAGCCTTCTGCCACTGCACCCTTTGACACCGTCATTGGCAGGGACTTTACAATCATCAACTCCACACCGGTTCTCAATGGTCCCAATGTGTTCAATCCTGCAAATCTGAGCGAAGCTGAGATTAAGGCTATACGCGATCTCTTCACTTCCGATGAGGTTTACAACAACGGGCTGGTTTTCTTTGACGACAGTATCGAGGGGGCCGTAGGGCTGCATAAAAAGACTGCCAGTGGTGGGTATGTGCTTGTTAATGATTCCTGGTATGACCCCATCCGCAAAGTCATGTAAAACCAGTAATTGAATAACCAAAGCACAACAAGAATCCTGGCAGGAACCCAATGGGAAGTTCCTGCCAGGAAACACTCTGAAAAAGCCTGTTGAGAAATGAGTACATACGATGAGCGATGCGCCCATCTTGGAATTTAAGAACGTCAGTAAAACCTACAATAAAATCACAAAGGCACTCAGCGATGTAAGCTTTTCATTGGAAGAGGGCGAGTTTGTATCAATAATTGGCCCCTCGGGATCAGGCAAATCCACCATTCTCCGTTGTATTAACCGGCTCGTTGACGCAACAGAGGGTAGTATCATATTTGATGGGCATGACATCAGTCGTGCGGACAAACGTGAGATTCATCAGGTCCGCAAAAAAACGGGCATGATCTTTCAGCACTACAACCTCGTAAACCGCCTGAGCGTCATTGAAAACGTCTTACACGGACGGCTTGGCCACAAATCTACCTTAAGCGGCGTGGTAGGGCTCTACACAGAGAAAGAAAAAGAGAGAGCCTTTGAGATTCTTGAGAAGCTGGGCCTCACCGAGCAGGCATACAAGCGTTGCGACGAGCTGTCCGGTGGACAAAAGCAGCGCGTAGGCATTGCCCGCTCCATCATGCAAGAACCAAGGCTCATCCTATGCGACGAGCCCATTGCATCCTTAGACCCCAGCTCGTCAAAAGTCATCATGGACCATCTGAGCAACATAAACCAAACCATGAACATCACCTGCCTCATTAATCTTCATCAGGTACAAGTTGCTTTGAAATACTCCAGGCGCATCATTGGGATTACCAGCGGCCAAATAGTATATGACGGCCCACCAGAGACCCTCACTCAAGACATCATTTATGAGATCTATCAGTCTAAAGAAGGTGAGTTAATCACTGATGTTGGATAAGCTTTTTAAAATCAGCCCGAGGGCTTGGAGAGCCTGGCTCTCGATACAAAGTCGCCTGAACAAGGGCAACAGCCAACCAGAAAAACCCCAGCAGAAAGAAAAACAGACCTCCATATTCACCAAGAGAAAACGGGTCTTTACCTTGGTTTTTATTGTGGTTGCCACTCTGTACCTGGTTTCTTCTGCGGCAGCAGAGTTTAACCTCATAGATGGCCTGGAGTCGTTTCCCAAAGCCTTTATCTGGATTACCACCTACCTTGTTCCTGACGAGAAATCCTTGAGCAACCTGCCCGCTATTTTGGCAAAGCTCTCAGAGACGGTCTTTGTTGCGATTGCCGTTACTGTGTGTGCGGCTCTGTGTGCGTTCTTCTTCAGCTTGCTGGGCACCACCACCACCAAGACAAACCCTTGGCTTGCACGAATGGTCAGAGTGGTTGCCGCCTTTTTCAGAAATGTTCCCGATGTGGTATGGGCAATGCTCTTGCTCTTCTCTTTTGGGCAAAATGTGCTCACCGGATTCTTTGCCCTGTTCTTTGCAACCTTTGGGCTTTTAACGCGCACCTTCATCGAAACCATTGATGAAGTGAGTGCCGACTGCGTTGAGGCCTTAAACGCCACCGGTGCTACCACGCTCCAGATAGTCTTTCAGGGCATCATTCCCTCTGTTTTGTCGGTAATAATCTCTTGGATTCTCTACATGATTGAAACTAACATCCGAGCCTCCACCCTCATAGGTATTCTTACAGCAACGGGTATCGGCTACCAGTTTGACATGTACTACAAAATGATGAATTACGCCTCGGCTAGCCTCGTGGTTATTGCCATCGTTGTTGTGGTCATAGCCATAGAAATCACCTCAACCCGTATTAGGAAGGTGATAATGTGAGCGATTCTGCTACCGTAGCTGCCCCTGCTTCGCCTGCTACCTTACCAGCGTTTCCCTCTGCACCACCCCTGACCCCCCAACCCGATCCGGAGACTTCATCATCGTCTCCTGATTTAGAGAAACATATCGATAGGTCTCTCAGGGGAAAGATAAAGATCGGAGCCAAGGGCTTGAGTGGTCCGGTTATCAAGATTACCGCTCTTGTACTTATCGGCCTCACTGTTTATGGCTTTTTAACCTTTGACTATAAAAACATTGACTTTGCCCAGGCAGTTGCCAAAACCTTCCACAACGCTCAAGTTATGTTTGGGCAACCAAAGCTGACATATAACTCCTTTTTGGGGCTCATGCATGCGCTATTTGTGTCCTTTGCGCTGGGTGCCTTGGCTACTTTTTTTGGGGCCATCGCCGGGTTTATTGGAGCGCTGCTCTGCGCAAGAAATATTGCAAACCCCCTGGTAGGCAACGTGGTGAGAGCCTTTGTGGCTTTTATCAGAGCGGTTCCAACGGTGCTGTGGATTCTTATTTTCTCTGTTGCGGCTGGCTTAGGAGGTGTGGCAGCGGTAGTTGGCCTCACCTTTCACAGCGCCGGCTACCTTGCCAAGGCTTATTCAGAGTCAATTGAAGAAATGGATAGCGGTGTCATTGAGGCGCTCAAAGCCAGCGGTGCAAGCTATTGGCAGATAGTCTTCCAAGCTATCCTGCCGGCCTCTATCAGCTATATGACCGCCTGGACCTTTCTGCGATTTGAGATAAATTTTGCCACTGCCATCGCCGTGGGGGCGGCTGCCGGAGCAGGTGGCATTGGATTTGACCTGTTTATGGCAAGCGCCTTTTACTTTGACCTGAGTGAGCTTGGATTCATCACCTACGTCATCGTCATAGCGGTGGTGCTCCTTGAGCTGGCAGCAACCAAAGTCAAGGCAAAAGTAAGATGACAAATGAAAGTAGAAAAAATGGATAAACGGCGTTTAACAAGAATTTTGGCGCGAGCCGATGAGAAAGCAGTAGCATCTCTGGCAGCGAGTTACAGAGAAGCTCATCAGCCACTCGTCATAAAAGAACCTGAAAAAACCCTGGCCATGATTAAGATGCGTGAGCCGGTAAAGCAGAGCCTGTTTTACATCGGTGAGGTCATTGTGTACGAGGCAGTGGTAGAAATCTCTGGCACGCACGGAGTTGCCGCTTGCATGTGTAGCGGCAAGGAAAGCGACGCTCTCAAGGTTCTCAACATGGCCATTATCGACGCGGCTCTGAATAAGGGTGTCTTTGCTGAGATGCACGCACTCCTTGAACTCGAAAGACAACAAGATGACCAGCTCATGAAGGAGAATGCCCTGCATCTGAGGACAATGGTCAGCTTTGAGTCGCTGGATCAACAGGCACCAAGCGACCTAAATGCCTTTAAGGGAGGTGCCAAGTGAAAACTTCTCTATCAAAAAAACATGACTTTGATGCGGTATTTGACAGCCAAAAAGTGTACCGACTGGTGCTTGAGGCGCTCTCCCACCCCACCAAGGTGGTCTCAATTCAAGAACATGCAAACAAGCTACAGGGAAGCAACCCCGCCTACCTGGCACTTGCCATGACACTGCTCGATAACGAGGTCAGCTTCAACACCTGCGAGAATCGCCAGCTCTCAGATGAGATCAGCTCGCTGACTCATGCAACAAGAACTGTGGTTGAGGAAGCCGATTTCATCTTTGTCTCCGAGGCTGGCGATTGGGTAGCAGTGATAGAGCATGCTCAATGCGGCTCTCTTGCCAATCCTCACAGCAGCGCCACTGTTATCGTACAAAACAAGCAAAATAGCGGTGCGCCTCTGAACCAGCTCACCTTTAGAGGGCCGGGGATTGATGCCAGGGCAACTGTCTTGGTAACCCAAACAGTAAAAGAGATACTGGAACTGAGAGATGCTCAATGCTACGAGTACCCGCAGGGCATCGACTTGATCTTTGTCTCCGATGAAGGCGCTCTCTTTGCCATACCGCGTTTGGTGAGTTTTGATGGGGCATCACAGGCAGACGACAGCTTTTCCTTCCCTCCTTTTCTCCAAGCACTGCGCTCACTCTTTGAGGAGCCTTCAAAACTCAAGGAGGTGGAGTAGATGGCATATGTAGCTGTATCCGGCGGCGAGGAAGCTATCGAAGAAAGCATCCGGCTTTTGGAGTATTACCAAAACAGTGCCGAGGGTGAAATTGCAGTAGAGGCCATAACCAATCAGCTCTCGCTTTTGGTTGACCGAGTGATGGGCGAGGCCGGGTTGTACTCAAGATCCTATGCTGCTCTGGCTCTCAGGCAATGCGAGGGGTCGGTGGAAGAGGCGGTGTTTTTGTTGCGCGCCTACCGATCCACACTCACCAGGAACTACTATACCCATGCGGTAGATGCCACGAACATGCGCGTTATCCGGCGTATATCTGCTGCATTCAAGGACATCAAGGGCGGGCAACTGCTAGGGCCGAGCTATGACTACACGCACCGGTTAATCAAGTTCAACGGGGCAACGCAAAGCCCGCAAGATATCCGGCAAACCTTGTTTGAGACTTTGGAGGCAGAGCAGCCTGAAGAAATAGCCTCATGTCCTCGTGTGTCTGACGAGCTGAGAAGCGAGGGCTTAATTGAGCAGGCAGCACCTGACGACCAAAGCCCTCATGACGTTACCATGCACATGCTGGAGTTTCCCACTACGAGAAGTGCTCGCCTGCAGACCCTCGCGCGGGCAGACACCGGCTTTGTTTCAGGGCTTGCTTACTCGGCGCTCCGAGGTTTTGGCCAGGTTCACCCCACTGTTGGTGAGCTGCGCTCGGGTTATGTTGAGCTGTATGTGTCCTATCTCTTGGATGAGCAGGAAAGTGTCTACCTTGGCGAGGTCCTCATCACCGAGGTTGAGGGTTTCAGCCCGGCTCACAACAAAGAACAGCTCAAGATTTCTGTAGGCTATGGCGCCGTCTTTGGCAGGTGCGAAACCAAGGCAATAGCAATGGCGGTCATCGATAACGAGCTCAACCAAGACGGCCCTTATCCAACACAGGATGAGGAATTTGTCTTGATGCATGGAGACAGCCTGGAGATGAATGGGTTCATCTCCCACCTCAAGCTGCCGCATTACGTGACTTTTCAGTCAAAACTGGATGCGGTGAGAAAAACAAGGTTGGAGGGAAACAAGAGCCATGAGTAAAAACTACAACTATGCCTTTCTTGATGAGGGCTCAAAAAGAGAGATTCGCCGCGCCACACTCAAAGCGGTTGCCATCCCGGGATACCAGGTGCCCTTTGGCTCGCGCGAGCTGCCCATTGGCAGAGGCTGGGGCACGGGCGGCATTCAGCTTACTCTTTCGCTCATAGGGCCGGGAGATGTATTGAAGGTTATTGATCAAGGCAGTGATGAAAGTGTCAATGCCGTCAATATCAAGAAATTCGTTGGGCTTTGCACTGATATTGAAACCACAACGGAGACCCCTGAGGCAACGCTGATACAGAGTCGTCATCGGATTCCCGAGATACCACTAAAAAACGGTCAGATCCTCATTTTTCAGGTTCCCCTGCCTGAGCCTCTCCGTATAGTTGAGGCTCGCGAGGAGGTAACCAAGAAGATGCATGCAGAAAAGGACTATGCTCCTTTATGGCTGCAGCTCTATGAAAGCCTCATCAGATATAAGAAGGTGACGCTCGCCTCTGAGTACCCCTGCTTGGTAGAGGGGCGCTACATGATGAACCCAAGCCCCATACCCAGATTTGATAATCCCAAGCTGCATAAGGCGGAGTGCCTGTATCTCTTTGGAGCCGGGCGCGAGAAAAAAATCTATGCCGTGCCCCCTTACACGGACGTTGTCTCGCTGGCTTTTGATGACGTTCCCTTTGAGATTGAGAGCTTTGGGGGCAAGCACTGCCGCCTTTGCGGCAGCACTGACACCTACCTTGACGAGGTCTTTGACCAGCAATCCGGAAAAAGATTCCACCAGTGCTCTGACACCTCGTATTGCAGAAAGCTGAGCAGTCAAAAAGCACAGAACCGGGAGTAGATGAGATGTACCTGAATGAAACACCAGTATTATCGATTAGGGACCTTACCGTGCGATACGGCAAAGGGTGCTCTGCTTGTAGCGGCCGTGCCGATAACAGAGATAAAAACCGCTGCATAGCTTGTGGCACTGTTTGGGCCACTGACGGCATATCCCTTGATGTGTACCCCGGTGAGGTGTTAGGCATCGTGGGAGAAAGCGGCTCAGGAAAAACGACCTTGATGCGAGCCCTGTACTTTGACTTTGTTCCCAGCTTTGGCAGTGCGGTGCTCAGAGACTATGAAGACGGACAGAAGAATATCTGGGAGGCAAGCTCTGCCGCACAGCGCATGATAAAGAACACCGTCATGGGCATGGTGTACCAGAATCCTGTTTTGGGCCTTCGTATGAACTATTCCGCTGCCTCCAATATTGCCGAGAAAATCATCGCTGCGGGCAGCAGAAACGCCGGACAGATGACAGGGCGTGCCATGGAGCTCTTGGATGCTGTGGAGATAAGCACTTCTCGTATGAGCGAGGCACCTAAGAATTTTTCCGGCGGCATGCAGCAGCGTGTGCAGATTTCCAAGGCGCTTGCCAACAATCCGGCGCTGTTATTACTTGACGAAGTGACAACAGGGCTCGATTTGTCTGTACAGGCCAAGGTGCTCGATTTGATTCGTAAGATAAAGGCCCTCTATGGCATCTCAATCCTGCTTGTGTCCCACGACCTTGCAGTCATCCGCATGCTGGCTGACAGAACCATCGTCATGCTCGACGGCGCCATCATCGAAAGCGGCCTTACCGACCAGATCCTTGAAGACCCGCAGCAAGCCTACACCCAACAGCTTGTCCATTCACTGATTTAAACCTACAAGAAACGAGAGTTACATGCTAGCTATCAAAAACGGAAGAATCATCACTCCTGATCACATCGTTGACAACAAGATCCTCCTTATAGAAGGCGAGAAGATTGTTGGTTTTACCGATGAAATCGACGGAGCAGACACGGTGGTGGACGCCCACGGACGCTTTATCATGCCGGGAATCATCGACGTGCATTCAGACAAGATAGAACAATACATACAGCCGCGCCCCACTGCTCAGCTGGATTTTGAGTTTGCCCTCAAGATATGCGAGAGAGATCTGCTAGGCGCTGGCATAACCACGATGTATCACTCAATGTCTCTCTATAAAAATGAGGATTTTGGTAAGGGTCTGCTCAGGTCCAAAAAAAACGTCCAGAAAATCGCTGAGCTGATAGCCATGATACATACCCGCTATCACCTGATCCATCATCGGCTTCACTTGCGGGTGGAAATCGACAACCTAGAAGCTTTTGACATCGTGGGCGACATGATCAATCAAAACCTCGTGCATTTGATTTCCTTTATGGACCACACGCCGGGGCAGGGGCAGTACCGGAGTCTTGAGGTATACAAGAATGCCGTTTTGAAATATAACAGCCAAGAGGCCAGGGAGCTTGGTCTTGAACGCCTCATGGAATACCACACGAACAAGGAAACCCTCTCTGTTGAGCAGCTCATGGAGCTCTCCCGGCTTGCCCGAGAAAAAGGAATTGCCGTGGCTTCTCATGATGATGACACCCTGGAGAAGCTGGCGCTCAACAAAGAGCTTGGGGTAAGCATCAGCGAGTTTCCAACCTCCTTGGAAATTGCCCAGCGCGCTAAGGAGAGCGGTTTTTCTACCGTAGTGGGGTCGGCAAACATCCTAAGAGGAGGCTCACACTCCGGCAACCTCTCTGCGGCGGAAGCCATTTTGCATGACTGTGGCGACATCATCTGCTCGGACTATTATCCGGCGGCGGTGCTCAACAGTGTGTTTTTCATGAACGAAAAGTATGGCGTTCCGCTGCCTGACATGGTCAGACGGGTTTCCCTGAACCCCGCAAAAGCCATGAAAACAGACAGCGAGTATGGCTCTATTGAGGTTGGCAAAAGAGCAGACCTGCTCATCGTTGAATTGCTTGATGGGTACCCGGTTATCACCCACGCCTTTGTGGACGGCTGCCGCTCATCGCGCATTGAATACCGGAGGTAAGAGTGACAAAAACAACAGAGATTCTGAGAATCACCAACCTGGCTAAGAGCTTTTATCTGCATAATCCGGGGCTCGTTATAGAGTCTTGCCACGATATCAACCTAACGCTTCTAGAGGGTGAGTTCATTGGTATTGTGGGGCGTTCGGGGGCAGGCAAGTCAACTATTCTCAAGTGTATAAACCGCAGTTACCTGCCCATGCGCGGAGATATCATTTACGCGAGCGAGGCTTTTGGCCCAATTAACCTGGCAGCAGCAAGCGAGCGCGAGATACTCTATCTGCGCCGCCATGAGATAGGGTATGTTTCGCAGTTTCTGAACGTCATGCCGCGCACTACAGCCAAAGAGCACGTCATGAGCGCCCTGGTTGACCAAAGCATGGATGCCGCAGGCTCAGAGGTAAAAGCCGAAGCCATGCTCAGGTACTTCCAGCTTCCTGAAAGCCTCTGGGGCATCTATCCTGCGACCTTTTCTGGTGGTGAGAGGCTTAGGCTCAATCTCGCTCATGCCATGGTAAAGGAGCCACGCTTGCTCCTGCTGGATGAGCCCACTGCCTCACTGGATAATAAAACCAAATTACTCGTCAGGGATATCCTGAAAAAACTTAAGGGCGCCAACACCTCTATGATCGGCATCTTTCATGACATTGAGTTCATGGAAGGGGTGTGCGACCAGGTGTTCAATATCAATGAAGGCAGGATTGCATCATGAAAGCTGACTTACATATCCACTCCACAACATCTGACGGCTGCGAGAGTATCGAGCAGCTGGTTGCCCTCGCGTTAAGCAAGGGGCTCGATGCCATCGCCATAACGGATCACGACACCTGCACCCATATGGCCTACATCGAGCAGCTGCCCGTCGTCCCCGGGCTTATAGTTTTGCCCGGAGTTGAGATGTCCGCTATACACTGCGAGACCAACACGCGCGTGCATATTTTGGGTTATCACATCAGTAAGCCTGAGATTATCCAACAACTCACCCGGCCTCTGCTTGAAGCCCGCAATAAGAATTCTGAGCGGCAGGCGCTCTGCCTGTTAGAGATGGGTTTTTCGCTTGACATGGATAAGCTTTCTCGCGCTGATGGAAAGTATCTCTATAAGCAACATCTCATGGACTGGCTAGTACAGACCCAGCAGGTTGAGGAGATGTTTGGCAGTTTTTACCACAACACCTTCAAGCGAGGCGGTCCTTGTGCCTTTGACATTGACTACACCGATGCCTTTGACGCAGTGCGCGCAATAAAAGAAGCGGGAGGCCTGGCTGTGCTTGCTCACCCAGGGCAGCAACAGAACTTCTGGCTTATCAATGAATTGGTTTCAGTTGGTCTTGACGGCTTGGAGTTCAACCACCACACGCATTCAGAGAATGACCATCGGGTTCTCCGCGAATACGCCGAACTATACGGCCTCTTTCTCACCGGCGGCAGTGACCACCATGGCCGCTACGAACCACAGCCCTATGTCATTGGAGATTTCTTGTCCGAGCCCTGCGGTGTTGAAGCAATTTTACTGCGCTAAAAAGCCTAGGTTTTGGCGCTAGCAGGACTACAGGTCTGAGCTATGGACAAGTGCGCAGGACAGGGGGTCAGCGCAGGACAGGGGGGTCAGTTCTCCTGTCCCGCTCAGGCTCCTCGTGGCACTCCCAGCCCGTTCAGGCTGACACCCAGCGGCAAGTATGCATGTTCACGCGGCCATCGACGAGGAACTCAACCCCTTCTTCAACAAGCAGCTCTCGCCGGAGTGCCGCGTATGACCCGCCGGTAATGGACCCATCGCTCTTGACGACCCTGTGCCAGGGGAGCTCCTCCGGGCAGGCGCTCATAGCCCAGCCCACAGTGCGGGCTCCGCTGGGGTTGCCGAGCAAAGCAGCAATCTGTCCATATGACACAACCTTGCCATACGGTATTTGCATTACCAGCTCATAGACACGATCAAAAAAATTATCTTTACCTGGATCCTTCATGGCGCAAGGATAGCACACACCAAATTGGGAATGCCCTGGAGGATAGGCTTCTGCCTCAAGTGAAGCTAAGGTTGATATAATCTAGAGCACACGATAAAAAAGGAGACTTGTGAATCCCTTATCTGTGAAAAAGACAACTATCCTGGTGGGCATAGTGTTGGGCCTTGCTTTATTAATTGGACTTTCTTTAGCGGTGTATGCCGGACGGGCACACTATATAAAAACGGTGGGAATTACGGTAACGCCGTCTCAGAACTTTGAGGCTCGCGCGGTTCAATACTATTTGCAGTATGATCCCGACTGGAGCCAGGACACCTTAGGACATTCCCAAAGTAGACTTGGGGGAGCGGGATGCCTCATAGCGTGTGTTGCCAGCGGGATGTCTGACTTAGGTGTACCGATAACGCCCAAAGAGCTTAATCAACAATTGACAGAAGTGGACGGGTTTCAGGGTGATCTTTTGATCTGGTACAAGATCAATGAGGTTTTTCCCGAGGTAGACTACACGTACAGCCGGATTTTCTCAGCAGCAACCCTGGAAAGGGATTTGAGGGCCGGCAGGCTTCCAATTGTCAATGTCAATTATTACGGAGATGGCATAACGCATTGGGTCATGATTGTGGGAGCCCAAGATGGGGAGTTTCTTATTTATGATCCAGCAAATGGGAACAAAGAGCCCATTCCACTCTCTCTCCACGGAAAGGTGTTTTCGTACAGGGTATTAGTTCCTGCTACAGCAGGATAACTGCCCCATGACACCCTAACTGACTCCTTGACGCCCTGACGAACCGACCCCTCACAAGCGCGGGGAATATTTGTAGTGGGTTTTTTTAAGAAAAAACAATAATTTATGTTTGCCCTGCCTCTTTCATTAATGTATGGCAATTTACCTCTTTTTGTGAAGAGTGTGGCGCAAAAAAGGGGGGACGATCCTTGAGGGCTTTGTACATAGCGCTTGGAAGCACGCTCTTATTGGCTAGTACTGTAGTCTTAGCCTTGGGGTTTTCGCCGAGCTCAAATACCAAGCCTGTCTTGACGGACGACTATCGCGCACCCGTCATCTACTGCCCCGTTGCTTCTCAACAGCAGGTTGCAAACGCGCCGGGCTGTGAAATTGATTACTCTAACGTCGCCAGCGGTTACGTGATGGTCAAATACACGGGGTGCTATGAATATGCATTTGTGATAGTACTTCAAAACGACACTGAGAGCATCTTTAGGATTCTTTGGTCAGAAAACTACACAACGCTTCCCCTTTCGGGCGGTAGCGGCTTGTACGTTGTCAGTTTTCATGAGCCCGTAGTGTCGGCGGGTGCCAATGTCCATCGCAAGGTGCTGCAGACAGAGTTTTTCGTCGAATTAGACGAGTGTCTGCCGTATCTTTATCCCAATCAGATGGTCTGGTTTACCGAGGACACCGCTGCTATCCAATTTGGAGGTCATCTGCTAGACCCTGCGATGACTGACTTAGAGGTAATTGAGGCGGTGTACCGGTATACGGCTGAGACAATCTCAGTGAATTACGAGCTCGAAAGACAGGTGTACTGCGGCAACATCTCTGAGCGAATGGTGCTTGATGTGGATGAGATTTATTCTGAGAGGTCTGGCGTGTGTCTCGATTATGCGGTGCTGATGGTTGCCCTGCTGCGCTCTCAACAGATTCCCACAAAACTGGTGGTCGGCTACGCCAATTCTGCCTGGCACTCCTGGGTGTCTGTTTATACCGCCGAGGAGGGATGGGTTGTTTACGATCCAACCTTTGCCTCGGACAATACACTCAACAGTTCGCTGAACATCCTCTATAGGTACCTCGCCGGTGAATCCGCCATCAGCTATGAAGAGGTGCTTGTTTATTAAAGTGAGTCACGGGGACGAGGAAGGTGAGGACAAAAGGGGACGGTTCATCTGTCCCGCCCACGTGACACCCAAGATAGCTTAAAGCTCTACATCATCGCAGTTAAAAAGGTACATGGCAATTCCACCTGCTACAGCTGCGTTGAGACTCTCGGCGCTACTTGCCATCTTGATTCGGAAAACATAGTCACAAAGTTCCAGGCTTTGGGGAGATAATCCACTCCCTTCATTTCCAATGAGCAGAGCAATCTTTTCTTTTCTCACTATTTCCTCTGTGCCAGCCACGTCAGTTCCAACAACAAAAAAGCCTTTGTCTTTCAGCTCCTGTATCTGTAGCTGCAGCGCTTCTGTGGTTTCGCAACTGAGTACCGGTATACAAAAGACAGACCCCATTGATGCCCTAATCACCTTGGGCGAGAAGGGATGCGCACAACACTCATCCAGAAAAACCGCGTCATAGCCAAGACAATGTGCACTACGAATGAGGGCGCCAACATTCTTAGGATCTTGGACTCCCTCAAGGATTACCGCTCTGCTGAGCTTGGAGACATCCACGCTAGAAGCCGGTAACTCAAAAACACCCAATATACCCTGACTGGTCTTGAGTTCAGAAACTGACAAAAACAGATTATCGGAAAGCACCGTAAGCTTCTGCGCATCATTGCCATTGATTAAGTGATAGAACGGAGCACGGGAATGCTCCGGTGCTCGATTATCAGACTCAGATATCTGCCTAATACTTTCCTTGTAGTAGCCTTCACTCATAACAACATGCAGCAGTTTGTGAGCAGAAAGCGCCATGAGAAAGGTTTTTTCGCCTTCTGCAAGGAAGCAATTATCGCGCTTGCGATATTTAGCGCCTTGATATGACTTAATTCTCTTGTATAAGTCGTTGTGTTTACTGCGGATGACTTCTCGTTTTTCCATAGCAAAACTATACCTTATTTGAGTCGCCCAAACCAAATTAACCCAGTTCGTTTTGCTTATACATTTCCCGAGTCTCAATGAGTGTTATGAAGCGATGGAATGCATTACAATCTGCTTAGGAAGATTGCAACTGCTTGGAGGTGCGTAATCATGGAGTTGATTGAGGCTATCAGGGCACGTCATTCAGTGCGAAGCTATCTTGATAAATCGATTGAGCCCAAAAAAGCTGAAGCGCTGCAACGTGCTGTTGACGAGTTCAACGAGCAATCTGGTTTAAGCATTCAACTGTGCCTTGACGACCCAGCGGCGTTTAGCAACTTACTTGCACACTACGGAAACTTCAGGAATGTGACAAACTACATTGCGCTCGTTGGCCCTAAGGGCAGCGAGTTTGAGGAGAAATGCGGGTATTATGGGCAGAAACTGGTCCTGCTGGCTCAAACACTTGGGCTTAATACCTGTTGGGTAGGCATGTCGTACAGCAAAAAGAAGAATGTGATTGTGGTCAAAGAAAACCAGAAGCTTCATCTGGTGATATCGCTTGGCTACGGCAAAGACCAAGGAAGGGCCAGCGGCTCAAAACCCATGAGCGCTCTTTGCAAGAACGAGAGCGCTGACCCGTTGCCCGAGTGGTTTACAGCGGCAATGGAGGCTGCCCTGCTTGCTCCCACCGCAATCAACCATCAGAAGTTTTTGATGACCCTACAACAGAACAACCAGGTCAAGGCCCAAGCGCTACGTGGTTCATACTCCATCGTGGACCTGGGCATAGTAAAGTGTAATTTTGAAATCGGCGCCGAGGCAGCAGGAGCAGTCCTAGGGCGTGACTGGTTCTGGGCGTAG
>Ga0131853_10005336_pt1 | contig 23165 bp, 6 predicted proteins | sample TergutLab28metaG_FD_92764 | JGI IMG/M metagenome (GOLD analysis project Ga0131853, IMG submission 92764) | Labiotermes labralis P1 segment gut microbial communities from Petit-Saut dam, French Guiana - Lab288 P1 (version 2) (version 2) | ecosystem: Host-associated > Arthropoda: Insects >...
AACTCAGTCCCTCTCTACAACTGTTGGTATAACTCAGTCCCTCTCTACAACTGTTGGTATAACTCAGTCCCTCTCTACAACTGTTGGTATAACTCAGTCCCTCTCTACAACTGTTGGTATAACACCTCTTCCTTTCAAGCACTTCCCAACGCAACATCCACGAGTAATATCGCCACTTTACCAATCCATGCTATATATTGTGACGTACTGAGGGTGCAGTAAAACAATGACACAGCAGGCATAGAAACTTTTGGCTCTCGGTACGGGGTCTACGTTTTGGAATTAGTTGCTACCTTACTTCTAGAGTTACTAAACGAATGATTATTCAGCACTGGGATTTTGTTGTAACAATATGCTACATGTCGTGAACATAACATTAGAACAGTGACACGTCGACTGAAGTCATCTGGGGAGAAAGGGGCGTGCATATTAACCTTTAGACGCCTAATGTCAACTATAGTTGTCGTACCGCACCGCTAACCTCTAAAGTTGCATTTTATATATTTATTCAACAAATATAGTTACTGAATATTTTAAACATAGTATATACTCTCCGTTTTTTCTCTTCAAAATCCAGTTTGTTTCATAATTCTAACGTATTTGGTTCCTATATTATTCACATTTTATATACAGTGTGTGCTAAAATTAAAAAAATAATTCCGGCGCCAAAAGGTTAAGGTAGTAAGTTTAGTGACATTGAACGAAGAATTGTAAGCTACAGGCCCCTCTACTAATGATCATACACTGTATAGTTTCCCTCATTACACATTTTTGTAACCTGAAGATGGCCCACAGGGGCCGAAACATGTCGTCGACAGCATAATAAATAGGATACAAAGACAGTTGTGTTTTGACGTAGCGATCCCCTCCTAATTGCATAAAGCACAACGGGGATGATGCACCTAAATGCTTGGTGTGCATAAAACCCATTATAGATCGGATATGCTGGTATGTTTATGAGATCACAGCAAAGTACTACAAGATTCCGTAGAAGAAGGAAATCCTGGAACAGGTCAGATAGTGTCACTTTAACATCTCCCACACGGTTAATTTATTTTGAGATACATTCTTTGCTTTTCTGCACGACAGATTGTCATGGATCTTTCTTATCAAATATTTCTTTTATTTGGCGCGACAGCCCCCAGTGGGCCAGGGCCTTCTCATTCAAAAGGTTTGTATATCACACACAATGACGCGCAACATTCAGTAGGTTGCCTCTGGACAAGTGATTAGTTCTTCGCAGAGACCACTACCTGACAACACACAACACTCACAACAGACAGGCACATGCATGCCCTCGGTAGGATTCGAACCCATAAGCTCAACAGGCGAGCGGCCGCAAATCTACGCCGTAGACCGCGCGGCCACCGGGACTGGCCGTATCAAATATGTAATTAATAAAAATCCTATTTATATTTACTAAGCTCCAGCTTGCATTGAGACGGTATAATGGCGATCGGACGGACATGACTCCTCAGCAGGCTTTCCTTATACCCACTTCGTGGTAAATAAACACAACAAAATACATGCAATTAACACAGAAGAAGAGGGAAGTCGCAGCTACAAACCGTAGCACGCAGTGTGAACCAACTCAGGGTGCTAAATTCATGTGGTTTCGCAGTGATAATTAAAATCATGTGTTCTAAGAAAATCCCACCAATGAACATATCTTCAATGCCCTTTCTATTTCCATCAAAGGGTGCGTTTTTGCATTCTCTTTATCGTCTTCGCTGCCAGAATGTTCTGCATCCTAGAGTACAAGTGACATATTAAATGACACCTAATTATTTTTGATAATTCAATTTCCCATCCATTAGGCCTAGCACATAGAGAGCCAATCCCAGAATCATTATTCCATATTCGTTTCAGAGGAAACGCGAAAGGGGCATTCATCATTAAAAGCACTAATTGGACACTCAGGTGAATTTTTATCAATATATTTTTTTTTAATTTCCCCGCATCAATAATATTTTTAATCGCAATTTTTCTTCAATTAGTTTGCATCTCCGTGAATTCTCACAACTATATCTACCAAGCGTGCAAATGCAAAGCCTGTTTGCTTTCTTCAACTAACTAACTCCATGGAGCACAGTCCTTCCTGGGAAGCTAACACATTTTCAGGTAGTCAAGAAATTTCCCGCATTTTATGAAACTCGAAAGTTCATTGCCACATTCACAAGCGCTCGACACCTGTCCCTATCCAGAGCGAGATTCATTCCATGCCACCGAAGTTCACTTCTTGGAAATCCATCTATGCCTAGATCTTCCAAATATTCTCTTTTCCTCAGGTCTACTCACGGAAGTCCTTTGTACATATCCCCTTTCTCATACGTGCTACGCGCCCCACCCATCGTATTCTTCTTGATTTTTGTAACCTGACTAATACTTGGTAAGGGATATAGATCACAAAAGCCCTCGTTATGCCATCTCCTCCAGTCCCCTGTCACCTCGTCGCTCTTAGGCCCAAATAACGTCCTCAGCATCCTATTCTCGAACACCCTCCTTCTATGCATCTCCCTCTATGTGGGAGACCAAGCTTACAGCCATAGCAAACAACAGGTTTGCTTTCTATAGTTGCATAATTTCGCTTTCCATACTTCTTTTTCCTGCAAGAAGGTTTTATTTATTGCCACCATTTGTCTTTTCTTCCATCTATCCTTTTTGCCTAATTTTGATTTGTTTCTTGGCTAAGGGCCCTCTTTCTTTGGAATTCCTGCTTTGTCTCTACTCGTGGAAACGTACTGCCTTCCGCTTCAAGGCTATAACAGTCCACACTTGACACTTGAACTTCTAAACTCCGGTACCCGATTACTCAAACACGGTACTTTCACCTATCGAAAGAAGTAAGTCCTCATCTTTAGGTCGTATTGCACCTAAGATTTAACCCTTTAAACGCCGAGTTAAATCTCATCTGCCATCTGCTGGCATTATTAGCTCAACATATTCTCTATGTTGGCAGGATAAGGGTTAAATTACGTCACGATCACCACTCTGAACATTCACAATTGATGTTTATATACGGAGGCATATGACGTTCTTTGCCACAAATTCCCTGCATTACTAAATATACCGGAAAACAAAGAAATGGTAGTGGGTTTTCTACTAAGACTTATAAGCATACAGATCCTAATATTCTACACAGAAATGTGGTTTGTACACAGCATCTAAAACCAAAATATCGTTGGTTTTCAAAACAGTGTAAATATTTCTCCTAGTTCTGACATAATGTATTAATTTAATTTATTATTAATGACTTCTTGGAAGGACATTGCAAGTTTTGGAACACACTAACACCAACGATAGAATCATACCAACGTAGAGAAACAAGTGACTGATATTATAGTACAAACATTCATTAGACTCCCTACAATGTCAATTGGCATAAATACAAGAATATGGGCTTGTCATTAATTTTTAAATCCCCTACTGACAGGTTATTACTGGTAGGTTCCCATCCTTATATTACCGCTAAAGCATTGTTAGTGCTTCCGCCCGAACAATTACTGAATTTTCTGTCCTGTGGCTGGATTCGCGTGAAACAGTTATTGAATGGTAAAACTGGAAAAGAGAAATTAATTTTTATGTTATTGGAACTAGAAAAGATATCTATCATTCAATTGCACCCCTCCCTATATAACAGCCCAGTATTTCATAACGACATATTTTCCCCTATTTTCAAATTCCATTCTGCTAATATAAAACCCTAAACTTTGCCCTAATATATCCAAGTCACAAATTCAGCCACGTGTCGAAGCACGCAATGCAGGTCAATTTTCAGAGTTCAGTTACTACGAAAATTGTTAAAATCTGTAGGTTTGCAGGTAATAATAGTCTTGATGCATCGTAGATGGGGTTTGCTGATGAAAAACCAGTTCAGAATTAAAGTATCGACAATAAACTCCTATAAAATGATTCTTATCTCAGCAATTACATGGTGCCATATTTTGTGTAAAAGGTCGCAATTTTTTGGAGCAATGAAGTCATTCTCCATCTCTCTTCGATTCTGGGTATTCAGTACCGTCCTCTGCAGTAGCCCACCTTAAACCCTATCCAGAGATGAATTATGCTATTCCTTGCATTTTCATGCATATAAAACATCTCTTAGATCACAATAACTAAATGCTCACTTTTTATTTGTTACAAATCTATACCACGTGTCTCCTACACGTTTCGGCAAATCTCACACAAACTACAGGGGGGACGTACCTGTTCCTTACTCTAAAACACTGACCAACAGACACAAACGAACCACTCTTCAACCAGCCACGTCACAGGAACACAATCAAAACAGGGCGAGTCCAATGATAATATGTACACGTACGTAGAGTAACGTTGTAATTACTTGATTTTGTGTACACTTATACGGCTGTGTTTGTTTACAGACACGGGGTCTTCCTAAGGACTTTACCCCCAATGGACCCAAGTGTAATTCGAAGCACGATGAACACACACACACATATATTGTCCCAATCTTGTACAATCCATGAATAGCAACAGATGATCATAGCCCAACTTACACATGCGCACTGCAAATAGGTGATTTCGAGGTTTGTAAAATACGAAATTGTAATTCAACATAAATGATTTCAACTACTGTAATTACTGTAAACCAACAAAATTGTTGATAGTTGAAAACAAAAGATCAACTTGACGTCACTTGCTATTTTATTTCACTTCTTATGCGCTCAACATGTTTCGGACATTAATATATCCATCATCAGGAGCTTACGACTGTTCTGTTGAATTACCACATTGGTCGTGTGTTCTTGGTTCGATGTGTGTTGTTGCTTCAGTGTGGATGTGTTGGCTCGTTATCCGTGTTGCAGGCTGAAGCACCACTAGAGAGTATAAATTTATCGCGATGCACGGTCACCTGAACGTCAAATTATAAAATGGTCGTTAAATTAACCAATGTACAGTCCCCGAATTTCAAGGACAACCTAACCTTTAAGGTCTCTTCATTTTAATCGTATATTATATTAGTAGGTTCCTTAAGATTCTCAAAATGAAAAGTGGCTACTCCCCTAAACATTGTTCAGCTGATCTTTATAAAGGATACTGACTTCCTGAAAGAGATATGAATTTTTATATTTCATTAAATGATCTTTATTTTTACAATATTTACAATAGGTCATTTTATCTCTTTCCAAATATTATCAAATGTATTACACCACGTCGCGCCATAACCTGAGCGGCCTGCTACCGCTTCTCTACATGACCGGTCCCCCCCCCCCAACCCCAGAAGGCAGTTGGATCTGAAGTGCAAGAACTAAGAGCCAAAAGTCTCAAAACAGCAGTGATGGGTGTAAATAGACGTCACGTTTGCACGTGTGCCACAACACGTTCTGTGACGTTTCACAGGTGCACGTATCTGCAATGTAGACACCATTTTCCGGAACCGAACTGCGGAGCACAAGGTCGACAGTGAGACAGTGGAGAGCCCTCTCTCTTTCACAGACCGGTTAAAGAGCTGTACGTTCTCAGATGACCGGTGTTTGTGTGTGTCTCACACGGTACGTTTCAAATAAAGTGTCCGCTGATTCCTATTGCTGGTACGTACAAACCTACTGATCACAAGTCGCCTACAACAAGCATTTCACAGCAGAACTTCTAAAGCCCATTTTCCTCTTTTATGAATTCTTATTCCCATGTTTCGTCAGCAATACTTTTTGTTTCATTATGTATACTTTGTAAATACTGCGTGCAAACTAATTATATCTGAAACAACTACAGAATATCGGATCTTCGCCGTATTAGTTATTGTTAACTTATGAGCAATATTGCATATACATACATTTACATACATACATACATATACATACATATATATATATACATATAGAGAGAAAGAGAGAGAGAGTGTGTAGATAAGTTTATCGTCTTTCTCAGTAGAGAATTTCGTTTAACTAGCTTCAGTGGTTAATTGTTGACATGAGACGGAATCCTAAGAAAATTCTTCGCAATTCTCTTGTGTGCTCGTATTTTTCACATTCCACAAAATTAGTGCCCAATAAAAGTTTTTTTCTTTTCCATTATCATTTACGAAATATATACGCATACGCCAACTTAGCTGATAGATTTATCATGAATTCATATCTTATATAGCACTGAAAAATGACAGCGCATGGTAAAGTACGGATTTGAAGTTCATGGTGACCTCTTTTAGGTTCAATTTCCGCATTCGCTTGGAAAGACCGAGTAAGTTAACGAAAAAGATCACGGAGGATATCCGGTTTTGAGGACATCATATATTCAGGGATCTTCCTTAATACAAATCAGTACCGTTGCCTCTGCATCATGAAGTTTCTTACCAAAAGTCAGATCCGTCCTGGCTATATGAACCCCGTTGCAGTTCGTACTGATTTCCATACCGAGAGTTAATAAAGTTTCCTTCCTCCGGCGGTTTCTTTTACATCCCAGGTTTATCGGCATTATGTTGACTCTGGGATCCGTCAATATTTTCCTTCGATCTTGAGTCACAAGGAGAACACTTTCTGGTCCCTCTGTCCTCCACTACTGAAGCCCTCTCCCTTATGCTACGTCGTCAAGTTACCTCCATGCAAACAGTTGGCAGAGAAAACTTTTATTCTGCCGCAACTTCTGTTTGCACTTGGAATTAGTACAGCATATCTGGAATATGTCTACAGGACAACGGATTACTAATTAATTATCAGAATGGCTACAGACCGATAAGAATTACACTATTACGACTGAATATCCAATCAATTTCGCTGGTTGGGATGCTTCTTAAAGCACTGATATTTGCCTAGATCATCAAGAAAATTGCCCATCTCTTATAGAATTATGAAAAGTATGAAAAAAAAGGTCTTAATTTTTTTTTAACTTTGATTCTCTTGGATGGGCAGAGGAACATGACAGCGGACAGTAGGAACGGACGGTTCGCATGTCACGTTCAAAAATTGGGACTCCACGAATGCGAGACAGAAACGCTTATCACTGTATGGCGACGGAACTTCTCTATTCCTGTAGCCATTTTGGCGAAGTTATAGTGCTAAGGGTCTCAGTACGTCTATAGGAACAGATATTCAATGTTCTGTTTGAGAAATTAGCAGTGGGTAGGAGCCCCATGTGTCCAGGTCTATCGGGTGCTGAGACCACACGTGATGAATGGCAGCGCTTCAACCCCGTGAATGACGTAGTGCTTTATCAAGCCTTCAGCCATTCACACGAAGGACGAAGTAGACACAAAAGCAGAAGGATTTCTCAACCCCACTATTTTAGCAGAGAAAACTGTTACGTTTTTAAAAACAATAATTATGCACATAACATAAACGAATCCGCATTGTCTTAAATACAACATATTCATGTTTTATGTTTTGTTAACCGTGTTTCCCGGTATAATCTCGTAAATTAAGCCAACTTGGTGCGCAATTTCTCTTAGTACGTTTATTTCTTAGAATATTTATCAATCTATACATGTTTCGGGCGACTATGTACCCATCATCAGGGTGGAATGTTTCATTCCACCCTGCATACCAGACAGTCATCCACACAGAATAACAAGTACCAAGTGTCACACAAATACAGTTGTTTCTCCTGATGATGGGCACATAGTCGCCCGAAACATGGAGAGACTGATGAATATACTAAGAAATAAACGTACGAAGAAAAATTGTGCATCAAGTTGGCTTTTTTTTTTATGTTTTGCTGACCGTGCATCTCAGTACAATCTTAGTAACTGACCAACTTAATGCACATATTCTTGTTTTATAATAAGTTTATTATATTCCTCTACATGTTTCGAGAACTATTGTGCTCATCAGCAGGAGGTCAAAATTATAATATACAGCATCTGGTATCATCACACCTGTAGGTGGCCGTGCGGCCACCTACAGGTGTGATGATAACAGATGCTGTATAACACAATTTTGACCTCCTGCTGATGAGCACAATAGTGCTCGAAACATGTAGAGGAATATAATAAACTTATTATAAAACAAGAATTTGTGCATTAAGTTGGTCAATTACTAGGATCAATTTGGCTTTATTTACAAGATTATCTTATCCAAATTAAAAAGAGGGTTGAACAAGGTTGTCCACTGGGCTCTTGTGCCAAGGCGACTGGTAGGAACTTACGGACATTCAAAGGAGCTATGTATTCGTCATCGAGTTCAAGCAACATATCTGCTTCTTTTGGATTGCATAACTTTGAAGGTGAGGCATTTGTGGTGGACAAAATGACTACGGGACATGTTTTAATTCAAGCACTTCACCTTTCCCATGAAAATATTTGTCGTTAAGCAAAACAAGTCCGCCTCTCTTCCTTTACCAAACTGAAGCCAGTATAACCCCTTCAACACGTCGGAAAGTATTCATCAGTTGATACTCTGTCAGTTCCCAGAAGTTTTAACTCTTCGGCAACATAGTTCTGGGAATTTCTATCATTGAATTTTCATGCATTTATAAGTGGGAGATGACACACGCCTCCACATAGTCCCTAAAACCTCCGAAGATTAAATCGTGAAAATCAAGTTTGGAACAGAATATTAAAATCTATCTTTAGCTAATAAATTGCTCCCGTAAAGATAGGATTTAAATGGCTCAACACGTACAGCTTTTTATTTTGTTTGGCAGTAAAATGCGATTTGATTAGGTAGATTAACCGTAGTGTGGTGTAAAGTAAGTCTACTGTATTACGGAATGTAACGATTCGAAAAATAATGGTTACCGACATCTGCAAAGTGATGTTCAGAGAAATTAGCCCTGCTGCAAAGTTCAGGTTCGCAACCTGACGGCTCTAATCGGAACTAAAGTTTTTGTTGCGTGATTGGGCCCTACATCAAAGTGGGGAGTACAAAAGCTGATTCATAACTATCTTGTGCAATCATTCATTTCAGTGAGATAATCCATGTAGGTTAAATGGATTTGGCAAACTAAAATGGAAAAGGAGATAAATAATAAGTATGAAATAGTGGAAATGCAACCTCAAGTTAGGGTCCACTTAGAAGATGTGAGTGTAGAAGGAAGGGCATTAAAATGGCCCCTAATATCAATAACGTATTTGGTTACGGAGGGATTTAAGTGGCTCAATACAGATTCTAATAGTAAGCTTTTTTGTATTTTGAATAAAATTTAGGGCACCTCATACTCAAAAGTATGTGTAATAGTTCAGTCACTATCTCCCCCTTTAAGACTGAACTTCTTGCGAATTATAACCTATATAGTGTCCGGGCTGCAGGCTGTAGCCTGCAGCCCGGACACTACTCCAGCCTACCCGCACCTAACTTCCAACCTACAGCAAACCAAGAACGATATGACTAATGCGGTGATCAACATTATAGTCGTGAGCTCCTGATGATGGGCATAGTAGTGCCCGAAATATGTTGAGCCTATTAAAAGTGCAATAAAATAATAAGTAGCATCTAGTTAGTTCTTATTCTTCAGTTAAGAGATGTATTGTTCTAAAGACCAGCCGGTTACTGTTGCTTCGGAGAGTAACCGAAGTTTATCGTCAAAATCATCCGTAACATAAGCACAGGATGTGTAGTAAAAGACATAGGATCCCTAATGTTCCATACAGCAGGCGGTATATATAGTTGCCACGCGCTTGAAACGAGGTAATGTTGAAAGAAAATCCTTCTCCATACAGTTGGTTATTTAGTTCAGCAGCATTGGATATCACAGTAACATCTAATGATATGGAAAACCGAAAGCTATAGCGCGTTGTAACGTTTAAACAAAAATGTTATGACACAATAATTCGTGGATTATCAAGGGATGGTTCAGCAAAGTACTTTCCTGTATTTAATGATATCTGATAAACTATATAAAGCCAAGAATCAAGAAAATTAAACCCAGACTGTTAATTGTATAGCCAAGGTTTCCGTATGGTATAATGCGAAATGTCCATATATATTAAAATTATCCCCCTCCCCACACACACACACATCCACAACCCCCCCCCCACACACACATATATATACTGTAGTTATAACTACTATATGCTTATGCAGCTTTTCGAGGTAGGAAATAACAGGGTTAAATCCAGAAAGTCCGTCACAAAATACGTTGACTTATCGGAATAGTGCCAGATTTCCTGTAAGTTAAACTATTCCCTAAGCCTCATATGCAGTTGGTTGTTCAGTGGTGCAGAGCAAACCACAGGGGTAAATGTGGTGAACATTTACATACTAAAAGTGGAGTTATGTAGTTTATTTCTTAAAGTAGCTAACTAAGGCACAAAGTAACTAACCACACTGCAGTGTTGCAGGGTATGAGTCCAATAGCAAAATTCTTACACAGGTAAATGAAACCCAAATTTTCTGGAAAACAAAATTCATGAGTGTTCTCGAAAGTATATTATTAGATTTTATTCTGACAACGATGTATGCAACCAAGAAGATGAAACAAATTCAGTTTATTGATCTTTTTAAATCAGCTCTAAATGTTTCGGGCGACAAACCCGCCCATCCTCAGGAGCGTTTTCAACTGTATATACAGCTTTTGGTACAATGCACCGATGTTCCTGCCGACCGGTGCCATCGGTATGGCAGCAATATCGGTGCATTGTACCAAAAGCTGTACAAACAGTCAAAAAGCGCTCCTGAGGATGGGCGAGTTTGTTGCCCGAAACATGTAGAACTGATTTAAGGAGATCAATAAACGGAATTTGTTGCCATCTTGTTGGTTGCCTACATCTCTGTCCTAATAATGCACGGTCTCACAAATATCAAATTTTATTCTGAGCCTGTTTATTCCAGTACATAACCTGACACCATAAATTGTTTATTTATGCTTTAAGACTGGTTTGAATATAATCACTCTTCTTACCTCTTAGTTGTCCAAATATAACTTTTCTTTGAGTTTTCATTTTTGCGATGTATTCAATAAAGTAAATATAATTTCACCCAACATTTATGAAGTACAATGAACTTCACAGGCTGCATGTTTCGGCTTAATATAATAACTCACGCAAGGGCCTTACATATAAAGACAAAGTTTTTCATTTCTTTTGACATCCTACCTTACGTAATGACCGAATGTAGATGTTAATGTGGTAATGCATTATCTATGACAGTATTTCAGTCCACACCACAGTATTGTTTACCATGTTCACTGGTACGTTAAAGTTCTTACATTTTTATCTAGGAAGTGTGTCAGCCCCGTTGTGTGTGTGAAACTTGGAAAATTGTATGTAGTCAAGCACAACTGTGTCACATGAGGTGTATTTAATGACTATATAATGGACAACTACATGTTTCGGCCTGTACTGACCATCTTCAGTTTGTCTTAGGGGAACTTAAAGATCTTGAAGTTCCCCTAAGACAACCTGAAGATGGTCAGTACAGGCCGAAACATATAGTTGTCCATTATATAGTCATTAAAATACACCTCATGTGACACAGTTGTGCTTGACTACACACAATTTTCCAAGTTACATTTTTATGTCACATATCACATGAGCAGAAAAGTTAAAGTAGTTAGTATCGTAACACATCATTGTAACTTGGAGGGGGGAAAGGAGGGGAAAAATCCCTCCAATATTTTTTTCTACCTAGGAATAGTTTCTTATTGCTAGAGGGTAGAAGGGAAAATGAAGAAATAGGTTGAGAGTGGGGAGTGGGGGGAAGGGATGTAAATATATTAAGGACTGGTTCAAACAAGTCCTCCTTCTCTTTCTAACTTTCATTGTTTGTAAATTTTGATTCCTAATATCAATGGTCGTCGATTTTGCCCTCTCCCGCACCCCCCACCCCCGCGTTATTTGTCAAGTTACGCTTTTGCCTTCACAAGAATATTAAAATCATTATTATAAGACTGTATTGGGTGTACCGAAAAGCACGAGCCGGTTTCTGTCGACTGTGCGTGCTAAAAGAGTTTCGGCATTTTCATAGGTTCTGGAAGTTTAGTTTCATTACATCTATCGTTCTTTCCGTCTTATGTGTATTTATATGAAGATGGAGGTAATAAACGGTGCGGAAAAATGTACTGATAAATATAATCTCATTTTGTAATATTCACTTAAGTATTTGACATTCAGAACACCGTGCATCGTGATATTTTCCTATAATAAAAACCAACGAGATGCACTATTTCTCAAATTTATTTTTGATAAAGAACTCTGCATGTTTCGGACAGATTTACTGTCCGTCATCAGAAGTCTCAACACTATATACAACAATAGGTATTTGTCATACTGGTTATGTTGACTGTCTGCTAGTTACGTCAGGATGACCGCGCTAGCTTATGATGGACAGTAAATCTGTCCGAAACATGTAGAGTTCTTTACCAAAATAAATTTGAGAAATAGTGCATCTTGTTGGCTTTTATTATAAGAACTCACTTAAGAATCTCGTGTAAGAAAATTGTTGAGACCTCAAGACTTTCCACACAAAATATTGACTGTCTGCCAGCGAGGTCATCCCGACCTCGCTGGCAGACAGTCAACACAACTAGTATGACAAATACCTATTGCTGCAGTATTAAGACGCCTGATGATGGACAGTAAATCAGTCCGAAACACGCAGAGTTCTTTTTTGAGAAACAATACATCTCGTTAGCTTTTATTATAAGAATTCAATTAAGAATCTTGTGCAAGAAAACTGTTGAGGCCTCAAGACCTTCCATCTAAAATTATGTACATTTACTCTGTAACTATACATAATACATGTTCAAACAACATAAACTTCATAATTCTAATAGATTAACAAAATCAAATTAAGATGTCCCTCACTCTTCAAATGTGGGGTTGCATGAAAGATTATTTTATATGCCAATATGGCTAGAAAACCCTCTTGAAGTGGAAGGGTGGATCACTGAAGCAGCAACGTCACTAAGAACCAACCTGGCAAAAGTGTGGGAAGAAATGGCACATCGACTACTTAAGGATTATTGGAAGCACTCAGGTATCCCACATATCGACCCGTACACGATCCATCAATAATGCAGCCAGATTCAATTTATATTGAATTATTAAACTGTTTACGTCCCTTGAATTTTTCTGTACTGTGTAAGGAGCACAAAATTACAAAAATAAAAGTCGATATGTACACTTCGATTGTACCACAGCCTAAAAAAGTCAGTAAAATATTGCGAAATATATGCCATCAGATTTAGTAAATCTGTAGGATTTAAAAGAGCATACTCTATATAGCCCAGAGGCAAGCACAAACGCATCTAAAGAGAAGTCACTCCAAACTCAGGCCTGAATGCCTCCCCTTGTTCTCGAGAGCAGGCAGCGTCGCTCTGCATATTCAGCAGGAAGACTGATTTTTACCGGACAGTTAAACAACCCCCATGTCTTTGGTTATATACACGTAATATGGAGTGCCTGGAGGGTGTGCAGCAGTCTGGATCAGTGTTTTTCAACCTTTCTCACTCACGTGCCAGTAACATGGGAAAAAGCATTTACACCTAAACCGGACATGGCATATATAAAAAAATAAAAAAATGCTGCCTCCTATTTTGTAATTTGACTTTATTTTACTGTTGAGATTAATTTATAACAATTTAGTGATTCAATAAAATATTAAAACACACCAATTAATAAAACACGAAGTCTAAAAGCATTTTTAATTAACTCGTGTGCAATTTTTGTTAAAACTGACCTACTTCAGTTCCAAACACACAGCAAATACACTATTGGGCATTACAATAATATAAACAAGCAACTATATACAATAATGACAATTTATTGATAACTTCAATCAGCTCAACATGTTTCGGGCGATAATTTCGCCCATCCTCAGGAGCACTAGACTGTGTTTTTTACCAGAAGCTGTAAAAAAAACACAGTCTAGTGCTCCTGAGGATGGGCGAAATTATCGCCCGAAACATGTTGAGCTGATTGAAGTTATCAATAAATTGTCATTGTTGCATCTAGTTGGTTGTTTATATTATTGTATCAATGATGCACGGTCACGCAAACATCAAACATCAAAATATCGGTCATGTTGCACAAACTTCATACTTATTTGAAACTGCCAGTGAAATGTCTTAGAAAAATAAATATTAAATCTGTCTGTTGCTTGCTACTGCCCCCAGCCACATTTATTTCAGGTTAGTAAACTAGAAGTGTGTCTCGGAAAATAACACTTATTGCCTTCGTGTTACTTCCTCTTCCAGTCAGGTAGTGAGACTGTAATAATGTGTACAGTTGTAGCAGTGCCGGACCGCCTCTGGAACAACCACAACGCGTAACTGTCGCTGTGTGGTCTGCAGCTCCTCAGGTCCAAAACGCTGCTTGGCCTGTTTAAGCATGTTAAAATATTAGGTCGCCATTTGCGATCAGACGAGAGATGACAATCTGTATCTTTATTTAAAAAACCGATAAGTGTTTTGATATACAGTTTACAAGTTACCGTCTTTTATTTTACATATATTGCAACAATTTTCTTAGTGTGGTTAACAGGTTTCAAACTGAATTACGAAGAATATGACACTTTCCCAAATACCTTCGCACAACCTCAGACGACCCTCCGCTTACCACTGGCTGAAAAACACTGGTCAGGCCTTGCTAAACACTACTTACATCGTTTTATATACAATATAAATAATAATAATTACTATTATTTTTGTTACAATTTGAACGAACAAATGAACTCATTTTTATTACAAACATAGTAATATTACAGCACTCCAACTCGAACAGATTTCAAGCCTCACTGGCCCATAATTAGGAAAATTGTACAAATTGTACAAAAGAGTGGAATGAGAAATAATAATAACAATATCATCTACTTCTTATGATTGTCGAGAATCTTTACCGATTAACACCTGGTTGTCATGTTGGCATCCCTTCGTCATTTAATGCGTATTTACAAAGCATGTGTGTTGTTAAAGGGTTTATACTTTATCTCTAACTAGCAGCCTAAATTATCCGAGTTTTATTAGTCGATCTTAATGTTTTCCTGTAGGCTACATTTTATTCATATGTAGAAATTTTTCGACATTTTTGTGTGCTTTAAATTGCACAGGGTGTCTTCCTTTGGTTTGCAGGGTCTTGGCTGTCAGTACGTATGAGGGAGTCTTCAAGAAATTCGCCTATATTTCTAACACAGTTTATTTTTATAGTGACATTGAAATGATATTTCTTCTCGAGTCATCTTAATAAGTCCAATTATTTAATAAAGTTAAAAAAGTCATGAAATCTTTAACGTGTGAAGTCTGACAGTCAATTAATCCACAGCTTAGGTTTCTGCTTTCATGACACAGCAATTAAAAAAATTCGGAAATACGTCACTTACTTACTCCATGGTGTAGAGTCCTTCTTGAGAAGCTAACTGGTTTGCAGCTAGTCAAGAAATTCCCCGCATTTCACGGAATCCGAAAGTTCATTACCGCACTCACAAACGTCCGCTGCCCGTCCCTATCCTGAGCCAGCCCAATCTAGTTCAAATACCCACATCCCACCTCCTGGAGATCCATCTTAATATTATCCACCCACCTACACATAGGTCTCCCCAGTTATCTCTTTCCCTCCGGTTTCCCCACCAAGACCCTATACGCCCCCCTCTCCTCACCAATACGCGCTACATGCCCAGCCCATCTCATTCTTCTAGATTTTATCACCTGCACAATATTGGGTGAGGAATACAAATCATTTAGCTCCTCGTTTTGCAATCTCCTCCATTCCATACGTCACAAATTTTGTAATTATATTGCTCGAAAATGTTAAGGGTGTTACACCCACAGGGAAGTTTCATTTCCAGCCACTCCACAGAGCTGGGTTTACGCTCCTACATGTTTCGGCTATCTATTGTAACCATCATCAGGAAGATTTATAATATTGTAGCTCCCTGATGATGGCTACAATAGGTAGCCGAAATATGTAGGAGCATTAAAGTAGCTTTTTGCAACATTTGGACGTAAAACTTGTATTTGGCAGACAACTACACGGAACATGCATAACGTGAGGTGCATGTTTTGCACCCATCACTCACTCATAGCAGTGCTACAGACTGTATTGCTGCAGAGCACAAAACGTTACTGAAGTTCATTATGCAGGCGACTACCGCTGTGTTAATCTTTGCTTTCTTACATCCAGTTAGCTATGGTAAATAATAATAATAATAATAACATAAGCGTGTTTGCAATTGAATTTGCACTTATACATTCGTATATAGTGATTTACTGACTTTTAGACTAAATCATTTTCAACAAATAACTGAGGAGTTCAAGATTAGAGCCTAAACGTTGACCCCCTCCTATTAGTGTCTTGTTTAGCTTTAAAAAGCTTTCGTAAAAACCAATTATATTTCAATCATGTATGCTTTTGCACACACTGGAGGTAGAAGACAAGGCATTGTAACGAGAAGCATAAAAAAATACAATTTTCAAACATTTATTCAAGACTTTTGTAAGGTACGTAATTAGCTAGCACGTTTACTTCCGAACAGAGGGAAATAAACGCTCTAGCATAGCCCACTTCAAATACTAAATATACGAGACGTCAATTTGTGATACTTCACCTTCTTTTCTTGGAATCATTTTCAATTCGTAACACGTACATAGCGCATTGGAATTCTAAAGGTCAGTAGACCGTTTATAACAGCCGCCATGTGCACTTTTAGCATTGGACAACATCTTTTATGTTTACCCTCAGCAGTCGCTGAACACATTTTCATAATTTACAGAGTTCAGGGGTTTATTTCTGTTACTTCAGCAGAACGAGGAAGTCTTTTGAATAACATTCACTTCCAAAACACTAAAATAGTTACATGCAACCTGTTGATATTTCGTATAAAGTTTCATCAGTGCCTGTCAAAAGATTCAGAAAAATACACGCAAATTTAAGTGAGATTGTTAAGTGAATTTTATTGACTTTGAACTTAGTTTCAGTCGAAAGAGTGTGGTGTAAGTACTGAACTGTCATATTATATAAAAAACAAAGTCTCAAAATCAAATACAAAACTTTATGTAGGGCCTTTAATCATGTACAAAAAGCAAAATATTTGGCATGGCAACATTTAGGATTGATCTTAATGTTTCCCGTGGCTGCATTTTCAAACAAATAGCTTGTGCAAACCGAAGGCAGAGTGGATATGAAGTTGTGTGGACCTTCTATGGTTAAACACTCTTGAGAGCTATTCATTCTTGTTCTGTTCAAGGTTGCTACTTCAGCTACACTGGTTAGTCCCTGAGATGAAAGCACAGCCCTGAGAAGGTTCTGAAACCACTGATACACTGGACTCTGCATCTTTTAGGCTGGTGTTTTATGTGCTATATAGAACTGTGTACAATAATGAAAGCACAATGTGGAGGTCCTCTCCATCTGTACGTTTACCCGCCAAAAAAATTCCCCATAAAATGGGGTCTGTGAACTGGTAAATTTTGTGAAAAATTATGTTGATTTTGGGAAATAATGTTTGTAAAGCATGGGTATATATGGATAAAGAATTGAAAGAAAGAAGTTATGACATTTCTATAAAAACGGAAATGCGGACAACATGGGAATATGCAGGAAAGCAATTTAATCATTTATATAAAAACACGCACAAATTTGTATTCGTAAGCTACAGACAACCTGTAATTAGAGAATCAAGACTGTACATAATTCAACTTCCTGTAATTAAGAGTGAGTGCGACATTTTGCAACAACTGAATTAAGATAATTCTTAGAAATGCAAGTTTCGGTGACATTCCTACAGTATAATAGCCACACGTAGTTCTGAAGTAGACTAATATTTAAAAAAATAAATTTTTTACTGGAACAAACTCGAGTTCATGAAAATCCTCTTGAAAGTCGCTTTTTTACATATGACGCAGGATTAAGGAGAGGGGATAAATAATAATAATAATAATAATAATATGGAATATTGGCTGCATGCCTATGTACTGCAATAATCGGATACTTACATGAAAAACTGAAGGTATTTCCAAGGACTTCTTAAGTATTCACTAGTCGTCATGTACCATAAATTGAAAACTTCAGCACAAACATCGAAATTTTTCGATTATATCTGAAAAAAGAAAAGCAATATTCATACTTTAGCATTAAGAAATATTTTGTCGTATTTTAATTTAAAGTGTTCTTATGAAACATGGAAAGTTGTCATATGCAATTACGCTAAGGGTGATCCTTCATCTACCTCTTGGATTAGATTTAATCTCCGTAAAAACCCTCATAACTGGTGAATCTCTCATTTGAGTGAAAAAAAATTCAACCAATCTTAAAACATGTAGTTTACAAATTCATTGTGCTCTTTTCTGGACCCTGTTTAGCCAAGGAAAGACGAATGTGTTGGATATGAACTGCGAAACATTCCCGGTGGAAGGTCAGGATTAATTTTTTCCGAAGACAATATGACAATCAGTAAAATTAATCAGATGAAGTGTTCAAATTTCTTTAAGTATTAAGTTATTTGTACTAACTAGACGTAAATAAATCCCTAATTCTTCATACCTACTGACATGCGCAGTGATTTTTTCGCTTGCAGCATAATGTAGGCTTAACCCACTTTCGTTAACATGCTTCAGGATCTTATGTTTATTGAACCATGCATCATCTTGATAGTTGAATAAAGAGAGACCAACTTGATGTCACTTGCTTTATTATTTCTTTATGTAATGCTCAACATGTTTCGGATCTTAATTCATCCATCCTTATGAGCTTGCGACTTATTTGTTCAGTTATTTCATGGGTTGTATTGCTCTTGTTCGAAGTGTGTTGGTGTTACGGTGTGGTTCGGCTAGGGGTGGATGTGGTATCCGGATGCAGGCTGAAGCCTGCATCCGGATACCACATCCACCCCAGCCAAGCCACACCGTAACACCAACGCACATCGAACCAGAGCAATAGAACCCATGAAATCAACTCAACAAATAAATCGCAAGCTCCTGAGGATGGCTGTATTAACATCCGAAACGTGTTGAGCATTAAATAATGAAATAATAAAGCAAGTGACATCAAGTTGGTCTCTTTTTATTCACCTATGCTTCAGGATATCACAGCTTTAGCGCGCATTAACACACAAGTTACAACGGCAAGGGATAGTCCAGATAACGTTATGTGTCAGTCAACTCTATTTTGCTGGCGAGCGCAATTTTGTATCTCTCAATTTAACGTACACATTCAATCACACATTTACAATATTGTTTATAACGTATTGCAATTCAGTAGAGATAGATTTACTCTAAAACTGATTGTCGGAAATACTTAGCTATTCCGTTAATATTTTCTCTTTAAATTTGTTGTCAGATTTAGAACTTTGGTACAAAAATTATAACGAAATAATAATGATATAAACAACCAACTAGATGCAACAATAATATTATTTATTAATAATCATAATCAGCTCAACATGTTTCGGGCGATAATTTCGCCCATCCTCAGGAGCGCTAGATTGTGTTTACAGCCTGTGGTATAATGCACCGCCGGTAGCATCGTCGGTGCATTATACCAAAAGCTGTAAACACAGTCTAGTGCTCCTGAGGATGGGCGAAATCATCGCCCGAAACATGCTGAGTTGATAGGGATTACTAATAAATACCATTATTGTTTAATCTAGTTGGTTGTTTATATCATTATAACAGTGACGCACGGTTACACAAACATCAAAACTATAACGAACGTTTAAAGGCAAAATAGTTTATCCGCCATTCGTCTTTCCTTGTTACACCCCCTCGGCGCGATGAGCCACAGGGCCAGGAGGGGGGCCTGAAAAGAGAAAACTAAAAGATTAGTACACCTGAAAGAGGAAACATATCGATTAGTAAATTGAAACCCTTTTGCGGAAGCAAAATATTCCGCAGAGCTCTTCATTAGCTTTATGCTGTCTCAAATTGAGTTACAGATCTGTGATTTTGCTGAGATAAGCTAAATTTGATCTTGAACAATTCAAGCAGAATATTATAATACGTCACAAATGTTAGTAAAGGTGAGGAGACACTGCCAAATACATATTCTGGAATTGGAATAAATGCTGATCCAGGTATTTAATAATTTAGCGGTCCTCGTTTCAACCGCAGGCCGTAACTGATCCAGAATTTCCTAACAAATGGTCTGACATCCCCTTCCCACACATTCCTACATATTTAGAAGAAATTATCCAATCAGAATGAGTTGGAAGAGTTGCAGCTTGCCAGAGCCAAAATTTTTAAAACAAATTAAAATGACAGGCGAAACGTGTTCACAAATTCGTCACTTCCTTGTGATAAGCTGTTTTTAATCTGAAACAATTCAAGCAGAACATTAGAATACCACACAATGAATTGTTAGCAGAGATGAGGACATTTTGCCAAATGATTATTCTTAACCTGGAGAAAAATACTGCTCCAGGGTATTCAATAATTAGCGGTCCTCTTTTTCTATCACAGGCCGCAACTGATCCACAATTTCCTAACAAATGGTCTGATACCCCCCTCCCACACATTCCTACAAATTTAGAAGAAAATGTCCTATCAGAATGAGTTGGAAGAGTTGCAGCTTGTCAGTGCCAAAAATGTTTAAACTAATTACAGCGACAGTCGAAAAGTGTTCACAGATTCGTCACTTCCTTATGATAAGCTGATTTCAATCTGAAACAATTCAAGCAGAATATTAGAATACCACAAATCTTTAAGGGATGCGAGGACCATCTGCCCAATGTCATATTATGAACTTTGAGACAAATGCGTCTTAAAATTACTTAATGTTATGTTCCTCTTTTTCTAATGCAAGGTGCAGCTGATCCAGAACATTTTAACAAACATCCCTCCAGCTTTTGAAGAAACAAAAAAAAACAGAAATGGAAGAGCTGCAGCTTGTCGGGGCCAAACTTTCATGGTATTAAAATAAAATAAAATACTTTGCTGTGTGAAATTTGTCGTCCTTTCGGAAAATGCAGACGACGAAAATATGAAAATCTGAATCAACAAAGATTGAGGATTTTAAAATTATATTTCAAAATGTTCAATTTCCTTATTCAAAACCAGTGTGTACCTGCTCCAGAGCAATGTACTTAATTTTAAGTGCTTGGTTTTGCATTAACAACAAATACGCATTTGGCATTGTTGGCTCACGTAGCGTCCCGTAACATGAGAGCAGTTTCTGACACGTTCAGACGATGCAATGCTTCCTCCCACCCGCCAGGCAAACCTAACAAGAACGAGACCAGAAACCACAACAACACGTTAGGTCCACTCCGCTCGCCTCCTCCGGCTGCCAATTGAAACCGGGCGAGCTCCACAGCCCTGTGTGCTGTGTGTTCATATTGTTGTGACTACATATCAGACGCTCTCTTCACTGCGTGTATGAATGTGGAAAGCGGGCTGCTTCGCTCTGTGAGCTAAGAGAGGAATTGAGTGCACACACCATTTATGGTGTAGATGCGTCAACTTTTCTTTGATACACACCATGAAGTTGCGTTGAATATTGCGGTTAACATAGTGATGGGTTTATAAATTAATTTTAAAATTTCGTCTTAGAATGAATTTTAATTGCAGTTTCTACTAACAGATTTTGTGTTGTTGCCGCATCTACCTTAAATTAAGAGATAGTACTTAGGTTAAGAGTTTTACGTCTCTTCATCACTTGAAAACAAATGACGAGTTTACAACATGTGAACTCCAAACCCTGGTGCGTGCGAACCAATTCTATGCAGGAGAGGCCACCATTTACACATGAGCAAAACCTCTATATGGAAAAGGCTTTTGAATTAAACAAATTCACGATAAAACCAAATATAGAGTGTTATGAGACATCATCATCTCGTCCAAGTTGTACTTTCTGTCCAACTAATATACAGAAGAGTAACACTTGAACATTTTTAATTTGATCTAACAGTTCTGTCACGATAAATTTGTTGTGTCTCTCTGCGACCTCTCCAAGTGCTGCTTCTGTCCGTCACTGGCTGAAACACAGGGGTGTCAAGTTTTCTACAGCCTGCCGACGCACTACTCTACCACTGTGGCCCTGCACACTGGCACAATTCTACGAATAACACAACTGTCTGCCTGCCTACCTAACATCACGAAAACCTAACATCGCGATCTAACAGCTACTGGGGTGAGGGGGGTACACAGCAAAACACAAAAACAACAAAACAAAATGACGACAAAACCCTTCCTTAATTATGTAGTGACGCCTCTGAAATTCAGGCTGCCAACTTGACGCTTACATACTACAAAACCCTACGACTCAAAAGGACGCCAAACCCCGAGTGACTCGGAGTGGCTGTTAAATTCTAAATGATTCAACCAGCAACCCTTATTGAGCGAGAAGCAGCTAGGGGATAAAGAAATCAGCACCTACTTTAACAGAGACTTTTCGAAGTTCCAGCTGTTCCTGCTAACGTTACGAAGTGGAAGAAGTTGTGTTGTGGGTAATGGAGATCGAAGTGATGGTCGAAGTGTGTGCTGAGATGATATTAATGCAGAAGACGTTGTTGTTGTTGTTGTTGTTTTTGTTGTCAAATGATTAGTGGGGGGTTAATACAGGAGGATTGCAGCTCGCACTTTCACAATTATTAGCACTAATCACTACAACACTATTCCGGCCATCGAAAGAGCAGGACTGGCTTTTAAATTGCTGCACTAAATTTAGACACAACAATACACTTCCACTACTTCGATATTTTGCACTGAACACAAGTCACTTTGCTCATATGTTGGTTATTACCAACACGGAGAAAATATTGATTTTTAAAACCACATTCTTGTGCACTAGTTACATACTTCACCACTACACTGCATTCCACTGCGAACACTTTCACTCATGAACTTCTTGTGAATCAGACTTTTCATTTCCGGCTTGTAAATTTTATTAGGTGCGGAATTGTTTTAAATTCGATAATGATAACCTCACCAGATTTGCAAAATTTTACTCGTATGTTCAAAATAAAAAATAAAAAATGTTCAAACTTTAAGTGTCTATGTGCTTGAACTTCTTGTAATTCTTAACTCTTATTACTTATTCTCAAATAAATAAACGCATGATTAAAATATTTTTCGCTGATCAGTTCTGAATTAGACACGTTTCATCTCGTGCAAAAATTCTATTTTATAAGAAAACAAACTGATTGCTTGCAAATGACCGAAGCGAGTCCAGGATACTGGCAAGTAACATAACGAAACTTTGACGTTTTGCTGACCGTGCAACTCAGTATATTTATCTCAGTAATTAACCAACTTGATGCACAACATTTTTGTTTTACAATAAGTTTATTTCATGCCTCTACATGTTTCGAGCACATGTGCTCGAAACATGTAGAGGCATGAAATAAACT
>Ga0131853_10005337_pt1 | contig 23164 bp, 12 predicted proteins | sample TergutLab28metaG_FD_92764 | JGI IMG/M metagenome (GOLD analysis project Ga0131853, IMG submission 92764) | Labiotermes labralis P1 segment gut microbial communities from Petit-Saut dam, French Guiana - Lab288 P1 (version 2) (version 2) | ecosystem: Host-associated > Arthropoda: Insects >...
AATGGTTAGTAGTTTCCTTGTTTTCCGGTCTAGTTTTTGCAGTTCTTCTTGGTGCCAGTTAACGATTCCAAAACTATATCTAAGTACTGGTACTGCCAATGATCCAATTGCTTGGATTTTATTATTTGCACTATTATTATTATTATTATTATTACTCTAATTGAGTTTTCTCTCGTTGGCAGGGGTCCTTACACTAGTACAGATAAAGCAAATAAGAATAAATGTACATTAGAGAAACAATACAAAAACGCTGTACAAACAATACACTACACAAAAAATACAAGTAAACATATTACCAAAACACACACACAATTGTCAAAACACCGCCACATATACTCACCCGCCCATTACAAAACAAGTTAAAACAACCACAGTACAAGACACACACCAAACGAAATCGTCACAATAAAATCAAGTACCCTCAGTAGAAGGTCGCCCTAATGTACATGATCCTTTTGTCCCCAAGAACTTCACCGTAACTCACTTCAATAGGTTTATTTATCACAACATTCAGTGTTCAACCCGCTCTCTAATCCAGTATTGTTCTCTTACGTATGTGGAATCTTTCCGCGAGATAGAAGTGTCCGAGTTTTTAGCTGATCGCTGACGTCGTCCATCTATGTATGGCGCAGAATAAGCAGAGTTTGCCTTAGCTCTCGCCAGACGCCTCCTTGGCGCGATGTTTAGCGTAAGAGCAAAGGTACTTTCTAAAGAACTGAAGAGCTTTAGGCCATACGAAAAGCGTGTCAATTCCGACACATACTCTCAATTTTACAGACTTATTTTGGAAATAGTAAAACTTGGTAGCCTACGGGCTATATTGGATACGAATAGCGTGTTTCATTTTTTCATTATATTCTCTCCGAAACAGTTTTTGCTGTAAAATATATTCAGCGAACTACTCCTCTGATTCACACAAAAAAGCATATAGGTTCTCATTTAACATCTTAGTTATTTTTGTCTAATTTTAAACACAATTAATGCCTAGTTAGGTTGGTGGAACTCGTTTCAGGCACGCAGACAGACTGACGGCGGACTGAGTGCCTTTAATTGGTGTTCCGCAAAGATGCCAGCGCGTATATACCTTAGCTGGCGACGACGCAGTTTATGTGGGTAGGCCTACTACTACTACTACTACTACTACTACTGCTGCTGCTACTACTACTACTACTACTACTAAGGTAAACTTGTCCATATACACACCATCAAATCACATAATGGGAGTGGAGGTATTGAACCACTCATTCTTAACCTCTGCACTAAATGGAGGTGAACATTCAGTCTCACAATCCAATTGATTTACCCTCGGGGAAAGGCTCCAGGTACCCATTGAATAGAAGCCTGTGTGGGCTCCAGAAGCCGTCTGGAAGCTTTGGAGAAGAGAAAGTCTCTAGTCTCTGCCGAAGTTTGATCGCTGGCTTGTCCAGCCCATAGATTAGTCGCTATACTGATTAAACTATCGGGGTTTCCACTGCACACACTGCTATTAAATACACACTACTACTACCACTACTACTACTACTACTGCTACTGCTACTGCTACTACTAGTAGTAGTAGTATAGTTGTTCTGCTACTTCCATGACTGTTAACTTTTGACGCCTAATGTCGGCTATAGTGGTCGTACCGCACCGCTAACCTCTAAAGTTGCATTTTATATATTTATTCAGCAAATATAGGTACTGAATATTTTAAACATGGTATATACTCTCCGTTTTTTTCTTCAAAATGCTGTTTGTTTCATAATTCCAACGTATTTGGTTCCTGTATTATTCACATTTTATATACAGAGTGTGCTAAAATTAAAAAAAAAAATAATTCCGGCGCCAAAAGGTTAATAAACCTACAACCTACTTATAACCGACTATCTTAGTTCCGTCATGACAGTTGGTGAAGTAGCATTTATACTTCTTATTCTGCAGATCCCGGCTTCAAATCCCTTACTGAGGACAGGCTACTCTTACTAAGGTATTTTGTGGTTTTACACAATCCGTCCCACTAAATTTCACGATACTCCCTTAAATGATGGCACTGTCGCTTCCCACAACTTCTTTTCAATTAGTTATTTGTTAATTATCCGACCATTCCACCTTAAGTCGTCTGTCTTACGGACAGTCTGCTTAGATCAGTCGGTATAGCAACTATACTGCTGATAGGCAGATTGGGCAAAATGAGCTCGATTCCAAAATCCTCTGTGGCGAACATGAGAACCCCACATCCAGCACAGAGTTTTTGGCGTGCTCTGTCGCTAGTGGTTCAACAACACACTGCTCTTCCCCATGCGTTGCCGATATTAGGAATACGTGAATTAAACTCCATTCTCCGACATTTCTCGTAGTGTGATGCATAATTAATAACAGGGACAACTTTGTCACTATGCGTGTCTTTAGGGGGTATGGGCGGTGAAGTCGCAGCTTCAGTGGCTTCTAATCCCCTGCACTAAATGGACGTAAGCGGTTCGAATCAATCCTAGGCTAATTTACGCCAGTTCACATGGAAGGGCCAGAGAATGTCTGGGTGCGTTAAATTGTCACCGCCTGGGAATGGAACCCCAGTCGTCCGTCCCGTAGAAAGTCATTTCATTGTCTGAGTTATTCTGGTTGCAATTTTACTTTAAAAAAGGAAACAAGTAAAGTTATCCCTAACCACGCCGTGCAGGTCTGTATAGAGAAAAGAGAGACATAACCCTATTCGTTCTTAACCTGACAGTTAATGGGAGGGAGTACGAGTAGTTAAATTCACTCCCCAGCCAGTTATATCCCCCCTCCGAGTGAAATAGCCCCCAGAACCCATTGAATAAGAGGCTGGTTGGGCTCTAGGTCTGACCTAGACACTTTGTAGAAGAGGAATCGAAAGAGGATTCGTCGGATGTCCAGGCAGTAGGCTAGGTTGCACTATCCCCACTCCACGTACTTGAAGTTAACCAAAATATCTGCAGTGACATTTCGTGCAAACCAGATTATCTAAGTCTTCAGCTTGATTCTATAATTTGGAGTTAAGTGGTGGCGTCTCTTACACAGCAGATAAGGCATTTTTTCTGATATCCTTGTTTTGAATTTAGCCAGTGTCATTTTTTCCTCTAGAATTATGCTTATAATTATTGCATTGCCATAATTCGATGGCAACAGCCTCATGTGAAAAAGTATTTGTACCGAGTGAAAAAGGAGTGGTAGGTATAGTGATAACTACGGACTGCACGTGTGTACCTGACCCTAGTGGCGCAAATAAAAATGGGTGGATTTACATCTCCATACTTCCATATGGCTTCATGACGTCCACAGGGACAGGTTTTCTTTAGCATGTGGAAGTGTCTGGCATCCACCGGATACGCGGTCTTGTCCGCCCCTGTCACAGACCTCGCAGGACATGCAGTGTTGTTCTTCTAGCGTCCGCGTGATGGCGCATGTTGAGTCTGTAATTGCGAGAGATGCGTGTCACGCAGTTGAGACCCTCCCAATATACATGCATAACCCTTCCCCCAACACAGATTCAATCAAATCATCGCACCGGGAGATAAACTGGTTAGTGTACCGGCATCTGACTCTCTCTCCCTCGATCATTCGCATAGGATTGTGTATGTAAAACCCACCCCCTCAACTGCATCCAGACTCCAATCACATTACCACACAACCCCATATTCCAACCATCACACGCAGACGGACACCAATTGTGTCATTTCTGCAGCGAGATCTCCGCTGGGTTTAGGAGAGTTCGTTCAAAAAAAAATATAATTTTGAAACATGTTTGTAAAGTAACTTAAGCAAAAAAAAAAAAATCTTCTTCAGAATCAGAGGAACGAGAAATTCCGTAAAGTTTATGAAACTTCAGGATGCAGTATCTTAGTCACAATAGAATTCCACTGGTCCCAGTATTCGGCCATTTGAATTCGGTCCATATTCTGAAAAGGTACTGCATTAGTTCTTATACTGCTCTTGCAGTTTTGTCGGTAACAGGCCTAGGCTAAGATCTGGACAACAGAGGAAATGGGTTTGATTCCAAGACGGTCCTTATCCCTCTTCTACTTTATCCAAAGAATAGTGGGGACATTTTTCCGGTGCTAAGCGGCTGGGGAGTGAATTTGATCACGTACCTCCGTCTAAAGCTGAGGTTAGAATGCGTGGATTTACTCGCAATCTGTAATACTCTCCTCCATACGTTTTCGTAACGTGGGGCCCAAATAAACACCAGAAAAAGTTACAGTACCACCAATGCTTAATTCTTCCAAGTCATTTACTTCTACTGGTTTGAAAATAATTTCAGGTGTAGTGATTACTAGTATCGGCAAGTTGTAGTTTCCGTCCGGTTGAATATTATTTAATACGACTTCGTAAAATACAAGTTAATTTATTTACCTTGTAGCAAAAATAATTATGATTAAATCAATTAATAAAAGCTACAGTTCACTACATAAAATTTTAAACCAGTAATTGTCTCGGAATTTATAATGCTTGAATTTTTATTTCTTAATCTTTTTTTTTTAAAGTAATTCTTGTTAGGAAAATAATTTTTAAATTTTCCCCAGATATTTCAGACTTGAGAGGAGGTCCAGAGTGGGGGACTAAACTTTTAAATTCGTAAATTTTTGAGTGAGAAGCAGAAGTGCTGATCTTCACAATCTCTTTAGCGGTTGGTCTATGAACACGGAATTTGAAAATACAATTTTGTGTATTTTCTGAAATAGGCTCTCTTCTTTGGAAGTAATTGTGTAAAACTGAGAACTAGTAACTATTGGTCCGTCTGTCGGTCCACATGTGTCGTGTCCGAAGTTACTCAATGGATATGCGGTTTAATAGTTTCCTCAGTCATGACATTAATTTGTAGTCACTTGTGTGGGCAACACTGCTTCAGAATGATGTACTTTCCCTATCGCATTATATTTCATTTCCCATTTGCCTCCTGTAAATATGTAACTTGGTAAAATTTATGTGAATTTTATTCTCCCTGTTTTGTTAAATAATTTCACAAAACGTACGTAAATGGTAATGTGTGATTTCCCACCAAATCACTCAGATGCTATGGTCATTATACACTATAACAACACTACATTGGATACATGCAGGCCTCCGTTACCTCCTGCCCTTTTACGTAGTAAAAGTAAATACATCACGGCAATATTTTCGTATATTTTGTAACCCTCTAAAATCCAAGATCGATTGAATTGTGATTTTTATTCTCCATGTTTTGTTAAATAATTTCACAAAACGTACGTAAATGGTAATGTGTGATTTCCCACCAAATCACTGAGATACTATGGTCATTATACACTATAACAACACTACATTGGATACATGCAGGCCTCCGTTACCTCCTACCCTTTTACGTAGTAAAAGCAAATACATCACGGCAATATTTTCGTATATTTTGTAACCCTCTAAAATCCAAGATCGATTGAATTGTGTTTAGAGATTCAGCTCGTACCGCGCAGCACATGTTTCGTCTCGGTTATAAAAAACAAATAATTAATGCCGCATAGAAAATTAATCGCTGTTCGTTCTGAGATCCATACAAAACAAATAAATGCAGTCTGTCCAGAGGGGGAAGAATTTTTGCGTTTTTAACTTTGTGGTACATACATTAATTTCGAAGTTTTGAATAATTAAGTAACACAAATTCAGGCTCTTACAGTAGATTCCATGGGATACACTCCATGGAACCCTTTCTTTTTAGAAGTCAACAGATATTCAACTAGTCAAGAAAGCCTCCGAAATATAAGGAATTCGATGGATTATTATCGTATTCAAAACAACTTGTCATCTGCTTTTATGCTGAATCAAATTAATTCAGGCAGCAGCATCCCATTCTAAGTATTTCGTGAACATCCCCTTCAATATTATATTCCCATTTAGGTCTAGGTCTTTCAAATGGTCTTCTTCCTTCAGGCTGTCCCACAATAACCGTCTATGTACTTCATTTATCCTCGACACTTGCCACATGGCTTGCCTTTCCCATCCTACCTGCTTTGAACGATCAAGTAGTATTTGGTGAACAGTACAATACATTAGTCTCTCCTTTGAACAGTTTTGTTTTGTATACGTAACAGTAAACACGTTTTTACAAAATACTTTATTAAGGTGATCTAGAAAGCTACATGTTTCGGGTGTGCATAAATTGTTTTATTTTTATTTATCGGTATTGACGCAACAGGGATGACACACACACACACACAAGGGTTTTAGAGTCTCTTGTTACGTCCTCGCACTGAGGCCAAATTATCTTCCTCAGCAACCTGATCTTGATAACCCTCAGCTCAACAATACAACATTCTAGGTTATAAAAAGTAATGAAACTAACGACATAGAATGACACGCGATATTCAAATGAATCATAAGGAAATATAGTGTAAGTCTGCGATGTGATTCCAACTTTCTGTCCAAAACCTGACATCTATCTCCCAAACTATACGGCACCACGTCCTAAGGTCGTAATTGTAATATACCTCTGTGAGAATTTTAGACTCCATGCAGTGAAGAGAATATTTGGACCTCAAAGAGGTGTAGAATTGAGATAATTAAATAATAATAGAGGGATTCATAATTTACACACTCTCCCGGACGTAATTACAGCCGTTTCAACACATACAATAATATGACAAGCAGGGAGTACATGTTTGGAAAAGAGAAACACTGTGCTCTAGACGGGTCATTGGAAGGAAAAAGGTTACCCTGGAGACCTTGGAGTAGACAAGAGAATGAAATTGAATCTTTCCTACAAAAAAATTCTCACTCAGTAGACCAATATCTCTATATTGTAGGGAAAATATTCTTACAAACCCACAATGTGGGAGTATCCGTGTTCGACTGACCTCATGTGCTTCGCTTGTTGTGACACACAACCTGCCGAAAACTGGAATTCTTGTAAAGAGTTGTAATGACCTTTACTGACAGAGGAACCTTGCGACAGTTCCGAAATTTTGGTTTTGAAATCTTGGAATTCGTGTTGTGTTCTGAATATTAGGCATATGTTTAGGAGAAACCATGTGTGATGACAATAGTTTAAGAAATGACAGGGATTTAAGTTTCTCCCAGTCACTCTTGATTAACACAAATCCCATTCTGAGTTAAGAAATTTAAATTTTATAACCAAGTTTACTGAAATTGCACGTCCACAGCGCTGAAATTTTTTTTATGTTCAAATTTTCAAAGTAATTTTTTAAAAATAAGAAGTATATTTTCAGATGATCTACCGATAGAATCTATAAATAATCTGATTCTCACACATGCAATTGACTTGAACAAAAATTACTTGGCAGAGCACAACAATTCATGTTCTGTATATGACAGCAGGGAAAGGAAAAAATATATAACTGCCTCCATTTGAAGCATTGCAGATAAATTCATCAGTGTTGCACAGACGGCGAATGAACCGCCTGATACATATATATAGGCACCTATGGAGCCTGGAGTGAGGAGGGCTTTATAACGTTTCATGGGATTATCGAATTATTCTATGCACTGTGCGTGTTATATCGATCTAGGGACCTCGCTGGTGTCTAGGTTAATTCGGGGATAGGATGCACAGCTGGGACCAACTCGTTTGGGGGAGGGGGGGATCATGGCTGTTTGACCCACCACCGTAGCAACCCCAACTTCTGTGTCGTCAGTGGCGTATACATCCTCTATGTGCGGCAACTTCAACACTATTTAGGACTCTGCCATCTGTGCTCTTGCCTAACAGCCCAAAAAGTCGCCAAAGAACATTTGTGGAGGGAACAAGAATTATACACACAATTTTGGGAGGAAGAAATCGTTCTGGTAGGAATATCAGGAGACCTTCCTTTCTGAGTTTCTTCACTATATTGCTGAGTTCAAGGGCAACGACTTCAAGTCGACCACAATTTCATTCGTCATCATCTCTCCAAGTTCTTAATCGCTAAAAAATCCTATCACTCGAAGTGAATTTTAGCACCCGTTAGAGCTATTTAAAGAAGGCACAATGAAGTTTATACGGGGATAACACAAACTGGGAGATAATATTCAAGGAGTCTTATAGAAATGGGCTGAGAAGTTGCGGGCTTGATTCGACTGGATCAGTGGCGAAATTTTGTGTGGAAGAATGATGAACGTTCTGAATTTATAATTTTGGGAATTTGCTCACTCCATAATTAAGTAATCATTAAGACTAATTTCTCAAGTTTAAACTTATTTCACAAGGAGCTGCGAGTAAATGGTTAAAATTTCAACGTGATATCCTATTATACTCTGTGGAATAAGGCAAATAACGTAATTATCTGTAGAGAACAAAAGCTGATACTTTTATCGTGCAGTACAGACATTACACATGTATGATTACAATTTTGCTTGTTGTTTGACAGGTATGAGAAACTTGGTCTCTCATACGAAGGGAGGAACACATGCCGAGGAAAACATCCAAGCTTCATAAGACTGAGATCCTTGCAAACAATTATGGCTGTGTTCCTCTTTTTCTTGTAACTGTCTGACGGTGACCGAGTTGGCTAAAACATGTTGACGATTGTGTGACAGAAAACCCGAGTAGACTTAAGCGGTGCAGCCGTAACCGTCCAGAAATTAATCTGGGAGGTGGCCCATGAAAATATATCAGGGTTTCCACCTATCTACACTGATAATTACACGATATCTCTCAGTTCTTCCAGGAAGCTTCCACAATCCTACAAGAATTTTATCACACTCGCTTCCTTCTAAATCCTTTCTTGTGCGTGAATCCTCCCATGCGACGTTCTTCATTCTGAGATATCCACAGGCTTATAAAATAACCTACAATTATAACATCGACATAAACAATCTGTGAGCAAAACCGCAAGTTAACTCAATATTAAATCGAATTTTACATTTATCAGACAGAGTTCCTAAAGTGTTGAATCTTAAAAACGGTTGTTTATTATAATTTCGAATAATATTTTGAATATCATCCAACGTTCTAAGTTTACTCACAACACTTGGGAAACTGAGAATGTTTTCTTCTTCAAGTAAACATGTTTGTCAAGTGTGGCGATTATTCTCTTCCCGCGAATAATCCTAAAAAAAAATCCTTTCTCCTTTTCCACCCGACAAGGAAACGGACCCATATTCCGAAACATTGTGGTGTATTAAACCGAAGACAAAAATCAGTGTCTAATGCTAAGCTTTGTGAAAATTACCATCGACAGAACCCTTTAAATGTGTCTCACTGCTGTGAGAAGGTATGGGTGCCTACAGTCTGAAACAGATCACACCAAACAACAGCAAACAAGACCAGGCCAGACCAGACAAAGACAGGCCAGTGTGACTGGAAATCTCGTGACGTATTTAAATTTCTTGGATTCAGCTGTGTATGTCAACAAGGCCAGAAATGATAATGTTTTGCCTGCTTTATCTGGAGCGTGAAACAAGAGCTAGTCTTTTCCAGGCACGAGAGTAGCTGAGCAGGAAATAGGGTAAAGGAATTAACTGAGGATCGGTCAATAGTTGCGGACAAACGGTTCACAGGTTTGGTGTTTCAAGTTAATTATTAATGTCTGTCGTAGTGCTTTTTCTTATGGACTACACCCCCGTCTGGCAGCAGTAGATGTAGAGGTAGTTGGCCAGTTACGTGGGACATGATCGTACATGATGCAAAACCAAGGGCGGAAATTGTGATAATCTATCCAAGATATAATTTAGCGCTTCCTTTCAATACAATTTTTTTTTTCAAAATTTGAACTTAAGTAAATACAAAACTAAATACCTTACCCTATTTCTCGTTTTGTCACTGATTAGGTGACAAATCATTCCCGTGAGATGTAAAGAATAAAGCTATAGCAACATGAATATTGTCCAGAAGGCGCTGGATATATCGGGAAGGAAATGGAGTGTGAAGGCTATCAATGTGCAGGTTTTCACAGTGAATTCGATAAAGAACCAATCTTCTGGAAAGTTACGCAATGTCGACAGGTAAGTACTTTAAGTTACCGGCGTTTCGGTGGAAGATGTCTCCATCTTCACAGTAAAGTGGCCGACAGGATGCAACACACCAGAACTGGCACTTCATCAACAAAGTTGTGAGAAACTCGCATGTTGCTTGATCAGTTTTTACTGTTGTTTCGTTAGAGCATCCTCCTTTTATATCGAGGCAGTATGTTGGCCCGAAACGTCGATAATTTTTTAGCAGTCGATACATCGTAAGCTGTCAGAAGACTTGGATTGTAATAATTGTTATTTAGTTATAAAATCGTTTGCGAATTTATCTTTAAAAAATTGCAAGTGAAATTGTGAGGAACGAAAACCAATTCAGGCATTATTTTACCTGTGGAATGAAATCAAAAGCGTCTATTTGTTGTGGTCGCTGTCACCCTTTTGGTTGAATCTTTGTGGCTTTGGTTTACGGCAGCTTCTATCTTATCTCTGTGTGTCGTCTGATCTAGTCTGAACCGGTCCGCTTAGGTCTGCTTCAGCGTGTCTGCACTACAATACAGCAGCATAGACTTAATCCAAGTATAGTGTTTCTGAGGTATTCATTGGGACCACGCCCATTTTATTGTAGATTTCATGTGAGATGTGTGGAACAGGGGGATTGAGAGGGTAGTTTTGTGATTAAACCTCACCGCCAGGCAGACAGAGAGGCCAAATTGGTTCTATTACAGCCCTAGAGCAGCGACAGAATACGCTTTATAGTTCACCCGTCTCTGATTGAACGGGCATCAATATCCACGGTTGCATGAATCTGTTCTCATGCTGTGATAATGCTATTGTGCCATCCGCCCACATGTACATATTCAGAGGACAGGTGCTAACAGACTTCACACCACTGCGGTCAGATTATTTCATACAATATGGGTGCCCAAACTTTGCGGCATCCCCGTGGAATTAGGCCACCATATTATCGTCTCGGTGATTATAAAAGTATTACAAAATTCTCTTGCTATTACAGCGTTCTTCTGAATTTTTCAGACCAATTCAATCAATTATTATTGTCACTTCTTTTGAACCCTGTGCGATTTACAGTCTCAGGACGATGATTATGAGTAACATTAGGGCTACTTCCTTCTGGGGGGGGGGGTGTTGTATAAGTTGGTATATAGGTTTTGTGTCACAGTTAAGGAGGTACTTGCTTAACTTCATGTTCCTTTCCTGCTTTGTTTGTCTCTATTTTCCTTCTTCTCTTTAATTCTTCCTCTCTTTCTGCCCTTGCTGCTCTCTTTTCCATACCTGTTTCGTCCGCTTGATTGTTACTTTTTAAATTCTAGTATTTAAAGTCTAATTCCTTCTAAATTGTTTCAAAATAATGCCCAGTAACCATCTTCCCGTTCTACGTAGTTAACAAATCTTCATGAATTAGTTAATAAAGTAAGAACAGGGCTCCAGATTATAGTTAACACCCATATGAATAGATATATTCCTGTAGTGACCACTTATCGCTAAGCTAATCTTTGTGGCTTATGGTTGTCTTTATATTTACCCTCAATATTTTCAAGTCCACTTGTAACCGCGTGTATGTATACAACTTAATTTGCATTCAGGTAGTCCGTAATTTGCCGCACACCGTATTTATCTGCTTCGCATATTTCTCAAAATAAACAACGCTGCTTTCTCTAAATAACGTTACCCGTTCGGTCTTCATAATGGATAGCGAATTTGTTTTCTTTAAAGAAGGACCTGATGTACGATTTATGTCTAGATTATTAATTATCTGATTGTTATATAAGACATCGTTGACATTCCGTATCAAAATATTAGTTGAAAAACCTGGTAATACTATTAAGGTTAATTTATTTATTTAAGATACGATAAATTTAACGTTCTCCTGAGGCATTATAACTGTAGCGACGTAATATTTTATCACATTGAATATTCGCAAGTAGGAATTCTTTCACAAAACGGCAAAATAAGTAATACATTTTCAATAAATAACCATCAGTCACTATTATGTGTTCGAAGGCAACACAGACCAGAAAACACAGATTTACATGTCTCAATCATTATATATATATATATATATATATATATATATATACACACACATAATGAAGAGTAACATTTATGTACCTTATTATGATGCGACTTCTATTCATCCTGTTGCTTCTCCTTCTCGATTGACCAGTGTCCTAATAATTCATGAACATCAGTTGAAACACCTGCCCTTAATGGCATAGTAATCTCCATTTTTATATGTCATTATTTTTCTGAACATTCAAACATCTTCTTGTTTTAAAGGAGTATTTACTGTCTATATTGTCATCTTGTTCTGCATTTTTGTGACAGGATACGAACACACACTTACGTAGTAATCTGTAAACCGATCTCACTTTCGTCTCTACCAAAATGTATTTGTTTTATGGCAAGTGTATTGGTATATTCGCCAAAATAAGGAAAAATAATAGATCTTAGAGTAGGCGGGGATATCAAATGGAGAGAATGGAAAACAGTTGGTGAAAGAGATGAAGAAATTATTACATCTGCGTGGTTAAATGTGAGATAATTTTCAGACTGGAAATATAGAATTCGATAAAGATTTTTCCAGAAAACAAGGGAAATAAACCTATTTTCTATGAAAATTTCAACAGGAAGCACGCGTTTAATCACCCCTAATGTAGACAATTTAATATTGGCAACAGTGTACCTAGCTGAGTTCTCTTCAGTGAGGCCTGTATGTAGGCTACACTTCTGTCATCTGTGTGAAGTACTCTGGTTGCTACAGCGGTTGGGTTTTGGGTTGTTGACCATTTCATCCGTGTCGGATGGAATATATGCATGGCAAATCAAAGCCAGACGTTTCGCAAATTATATTAACAACGAAAATATGGTGTTTAGTCGTCTATGTTCTTGTATGTATCAGACCATATTCATACATGCCTATTAGAACACATTTTCTGCTTGTCCGAGTTGGTCTTCCTGACGACAAAGCATGTACTGGTACAACTGTTTGTGCGAATGTTTGTTTGTGGTAAAGGACATCCGTTATTATTAGTAATCAATGAGTACACAAAGGTTCTCAATATAATGGTTCAAATAACTGAAACGAAGACAATGTGTCTGCCTCATGCAATGTGGGCAGTGTGGATTAATTTAAGCGGAAAATCTGAAAACATAACATGTTTTAAACACAGATACTTTTTAAAATTTACTTCGTAAAATTCAAACCCACAATTTTTATTCATGGTTTCCTAAATCCGTCAAATTAGATGCGCATAATATTTTTACTAAAGTAAAATTCCTTCATCATCATTTTAGTCACTGCTAGGTTTAAGAGGCTACGGCTTGTATCGTGAGACGATGAGGGATGAATGATTGTAAAAAAAAAAAAAGAAAGAGTTATTCTCTAAATACATGAAAGAAAGAATACGGAGAGGCTCAGCGTGAGGTGGAAGGATCAAAGTCTTAGTGGAATTTTGAAGTTTTGCTGACCGTGCATCTCAGTATATTTATCTCAGTATTTATCCAACTTGATGCACAAAATTTTTTTCACAATAAGTTTTATTTCATGCCTCTACATGTTTCGAGCACCATGTGCTCATCATCAGGTTGTCAAAATTGCATTACACAGCCTCTGGTATCATCACACCTACAGGTGTGATGATACCAGAGCCTATGTAATGCAATTTTTACACCTATGGGTGTGATGATACCAGAGGCTGTGGTGTGATGATACCAGAGCCTATAATGCAATTTTGACACCTATGGGTGTGATGATACCAGAGGCTGTGTAATGCAATTTTGACCTCTTGATGAATAGCACATGGTACTCGAAACATGTAGAGGCATGAAATAAAACTTATTGTGAAACAAATTTTGTGCATCAAGTTGGTTAAATACTGAGATAAAAAAATCTTTGTGGAAGTTACAGACAGAAGGACTCACACCTTATATTGATGAGCCTCAATAAAGCAACATGGCTACATTTCCTTCTTGTTTTTACCACGCTGAGCTATCTGGTCAGGTGCTTCAACGTAAGTACAGGTTTCCTGATCCAAACAATATTTTGTTACTATTATTACATGTAAATATAATAATTATTGAAATAAGTGATCTTCAATACTACATGTTTCGACTTGTTTATGTCACCTTTAGCTCTATTCTATGAATTAACGACATTTTTGTTTAAGTGTATTGCACATACATTAAAACATGTTTTTATAGATTTTGACGTTTTGCTGACCGTGCATCTCACTATATTTATCTCAGTATTTAACCAAATTGATGCATAAAATTTGTTTCACAATAAGTTTTATTTCATGCCTCTACATGTTTCGAGCACATGTACTCATCATCAGGAGGTCAAAATAGGTGTGATGATACCAGAGGCTGTGTAATGCAATTTCGACCTCCTGATGATGAGCACATGTGCTCGAAACATGTAGAGGCATGAAATAAAACTTATTGTGAAACAAATTTTGTGCTTCAAGTTGGTTAAATACTGAGATAAATATGTTTTATAGATAATCATTTATTGCTATAATTATTATATTTACATGTAATAATAATAATAATAATAATATATTTTTGTGCAGATAGCGAAACCTATTTGCGACATTTATTTATATATTTCCTGGCAGAATTCCTAGTCCTACTTACAAAGGCTTATAATCGAAATGAAAGAGTCATCCTAAAATTCTTTGTAGGATCATTAACCTTTTGACGCCTAATGTCAACTATAGTGGTCGTACCGCACCGCTAACCTCTAAAGTTGCATTTTATATATTTATTCAACAAATGTAGGTACTGAATATTTTAAACATGTATATACTCTCTGTTTTTTTTCTCTTCAAAATGCAGTTTGTTTCATAATTCTAACGTATTTTGTTCCTGTATTATTCACATTTTATATACAGAGTGTGCTAAAATTAAAAAAATAATTCGGGCACCAAAAGGTTAAATAATTACAAACATGGCATGCATATGGTTTAAGTCCGTGAAATATTGTAGAAGGCCGTAACCGAATAGACGGAATTTCTGGTTGTCATTCAAGGGGTCCCAGTTAGAAGACCCCACATGGAGAAGAGTTCCTCTGATTTTCCCCTGCCCTTTCTGGAACACAAATCATTTAGGGCTTGGCCGTTTCCTTCCACGCATTTACAATTTATTTCTCACTACGAATCATAAAATTGATTCTACGCGTAATTGAGATTCATGACCCCATTAAATAAACTCTAAATGTGGAAATATATTAAAACATTTTAGCGGAAATGTGAACTATACAGAAATAAACCACTTAATGGTACATTTAGCTACCGCTTTATACCCAGTGGTCAATACTGCACCTGTATCATCTGCTGTAGTTTTGACATACTCTTAATTTTACCCACATAGTATAAGTGTTACCTGTAAATCTCACAATCATTGATGATTTCCCTGAACAACAATAATAACTTGGAATCTATTGTATCGTGGAAAAGAAGTGCCTTATTTCAGGCACGAACTGGATTTTTACAAGTCCTTTCAGAAGTAAAAACTTCTCGAATGGACAGCACTCCTCTCTCTCCATCTTCGACCTAAGGTGAGAGGCTACGTGTCAAATCTTCATCAAATTCCCTACAGGTGTTCTTTACTAGAAGTTGGTAGAAGGGCGAGTTTCTTGAAAACTGGCTCAGTGGCAGCCATACTTTACTGAGGGATGCAAACGAATATCCACCTCTACTTTCCATGTTTATCGGCCCATGAGTTTTCGATTCGTAACACGAGCCCTGCATTGCTGTCATTAATAAACAATTCTGCAGTGAAAGCCATACTTTACATATGGACTAGAAGTTTTGTTCCATTTGCTATGTGTTTCTTCCGATTTGGATAATATTCCGTATAGGAGATATCGAAAAGATTACTGAATAATTTAGGTTATCTTAAACCATGGAGCAAGTATTGCCGTACTTAAATTCGTTTGGTCTATAACATCGTGATGATTGATATAATTTCATGTTTGTATAACCCACAAGTACATAATTATAATCAATTTAATTATAGTTCCTTATTAGTAAGGATCCTAAAAATGTTTCTCACGTCTCATATCAGCCGGAAACATAAAAACGAAAGAAACAGAATTTATATTTCCAAATCAATGTGTCGTTATTTTAACAAGACTTGACGTCCTAGTTGATTTTTGTTTTATTTTAAATTTGCTATTAATCAATAAATTTAATCACTACAGGCGTAATTTTATATTACTCAATAAAGCACATAACTTATATTAAATGCTGTGTCATTCAACAAAGCCAAAATACATATCAGAGTATCTAAAACTTCGCCTTCGTTTAAAAGAAATCTTAAATATCTCTATCTGGAACTTATTGAGTCACAGTTGTAAAATGACGTTATTCTATCTGAAAGGATTACGTTAACCATTTAAATTCCTGTGGTGTATATGTACATTCTGCTATGACTTAGAAACTTCGTTTTGTATTACACATTGAATTCATTTGTTTCGTGTGACACAATGTATAAAAATTATTTTCCTAAACAACGTTAATCTTTTGATTTTTCTAGTGAAGACAGGCTGTTTACTGCTAGGTAAGAACTAAGGTTTCGCATATAGTTCTAATAATCCTCAGCTTTTGGATAGTTAAGACATGGTTATTTTATAAGGATTTGGAGAAAGAGATTATCTAAGCCAGTGTTTCTCAATCGCCGGGCTCGGGTCCGGTACCGGGCCCTGGCATCAATTATACCGGGCCGCGAGAAGTTCTCCTGCAATTTGTCATTTAATTTTCTAAACGTTTTTCATGAAAAAATACATTATAGTGGAAATATTCTGAGGAGAATAATACTTGTGAATGTGTCGAAAAACTCAGACCCAGATGTTGTCCTGAGGAAACTACAATATGCTACAAGATTTCATTAGTCCAGTGATTGATAACTAATTTAAATGTAATTTTATATTTGTCAATATGCCACACGGTGTACATAAGTGTACTAACACTCTTTATGATTATACCATAATTAATTATTAATACGTACGTCAGTTTAATGTATGAACTCAAAAAAAAATTTGGAAATTTATTTACGAGTAAATTTGTTGGGACCGAACCCTCCTCTGATGAAAAAAGAATTTACTGGGCCGCGGTCTCACAAAGTTTGAGAAACATTGGTCTAAGCCTGTTTAAATACATCAGTCATGAAATCGCCTGGACAGTCAGAGGAAAAGAAGAAAAATAGCTGTTGGAATCATTGATGTATACCGAGCATATCCAGAATGCAAAAGCAGATCGTTACCACTGCGATAACCTTCTCGGTGGATCGTATTTTGTGCTGATCTGTAAAGCAACGTGCTCGAACCAAATGATGTTATCACAGTGTTGTTGCTTATAGTTTTAGTATAGACATTTTCTTTGACTGTCCCACAATTGGATTACTCATTTGTATAGAGGCCTAATTTATAAAGGAACGCCCTTCCCTTCACCCCTCCATAATTCGATGAACATTCGGCTGCAGCCGACTTCTCCTGACTCCCGCAGTGAGTGTTTCATTTGTTTCTTTTAACAATCACGCACGTCTCCAGTGCCCTCCGAGTCTCCTCATTTCCCTCTTCTTTTTAGGGATTCTACTTTTTACCCTCTCCGCCGCCCACTTGGCCGATTATTCAAATTTGTACTGCAGAAAAGTTAAATTCTAAGGAAAATTCAGATACGCTTCTGTATGAAAATTCAATTCCGAAAACCTGCGAAATTTTGCTAGTGTTCTGTTCTCAAAATTGCCTAGAGGTTAAAATGACCGTTTGTTTCTTTGGTGTTAATCTGTTCGAAACTGAAATAGGTAGGGAAGAACGAAGATTCGGGCTTCGATTTCCAGGCTGGAAAAAAAATTTTCTTCTGCACAAAATCCAGATAATTTTAGGGATCCATTCAGTCCGCATTCCTACGACTGCTTGAATCTTTCTCCAGATTTTAAAGTGGCCGGAGCATGAAGCTGACCACATATCTCAATCTAATTTCGAGACTACGAATGAGTGGAGCCATATTTCTAGCCCAAAATAAGTTCATGGCCTACAAAGGGACAGCATTAATTCTACCTGTAACAGAATTACGCATTGTTTGTCCAGATTTTACTTTTCAATTAGGTGCCCAACTACTGAATTAATTAAACTTATGTACAGAAGGATCCGATATCACACTATCTAATAAATCGAACGGCCTATTTAATATTGGTATCAGCTACCCATCCTGATGTGTTCAGAATAGAATATCGTTTGAGAAAATGCCTTTGTGTGCTTCTTGTGGTTAAATAACCCAGTGAGTGAGACCATCTCTTTCTACGGCAACCAAAAGCAGTATGTCTGTCATAACCGCATGACGCTGAGGATCATACCTGTTCAATACCCTCTTTCTTTCCACCACGACTATAGCACTTTTTTATGCAACCGACGCAGTTCCTCTTCTTCAGCAACGACCTGAATCTAATTTAGTCACCCTGGACACACAGATTGCACCTTCCTCCGAAATGTCCGAACAAACTTATTAGCCTACACGAGTATAAAAAAATCCCAGAATGCTACTAAATGAGGAACAGACCCACTTCCAGAAAAGTCCTAGTATTTTCAAAATACTTCTTATTAAAGTTTGTACCTTAATATAATCTAGGATTGACAAAGTCATAAAACAAGTGGGCCTAATGAAAATAGTAATGTGAAACTTCTATCAGCAGAGCACTCTACAATTAATCGACTTCTATTTAGGCCTAATTCTTTTAACTCGATTTATGTGATTAACCTCATACAAAATATCTTAAATATTATCTATAGAAAGTACAAAAAATAGAAAATTTTAAGGTTTTAACTGGCACATAAAAATTAGTATAATGAGAGAAGAAAACCTACCGAAAATATCCATACTCTGAGGTAGTGCTGAGATTTGCGCGGTCTGATGATCCTGAGAGCTATGTTGGCGGTAGCATAGCTGGTGGTAGGGCCAGACAGGTCAAACATGTTGACCCAGACAAAATGTGATGCCTTGGTCTTCCAGTTTGGGTTTGGTTGTGGGTCCTACAATCCCACCCCATAAAAAATAAGTTCTATTGAGAAGCTTCTAAAATTGGAAGTCGGATATGCAGGATAATTATGGACAAAACTAAGGTCCACAAACACTTTAATTACAGAAGAAGAAGAAAAAGAATAAGAAGAAGACTTTAAACAGTTTCTTGCCTATTCTTTCGTTCGTTCGGTTTCTAAGACCTAAAATTTACGGCAAAGAATAAGCCTACATTTTCTTGTATTCACCGCTTGGATCCACTTGATGATGAATCATGCAGCCTACATATCAAGCCTTTCATTTGAACCAGTAGACTCGAAGAATTAGGCTAAAGAGCAGCAGAACAATCGTGACAATAAATTTTACTGTTAGTGGTCTCCCAGCAGCAAGCAAATGTAACAGGTGGAAGCAATGACAACAGAAGGAATTTATCTTAGCTTAGGCATACGAATTTGTATGTTTGATTGTTAACATTTATTGGGCCTGTGGGTTATTGAACGGCGCTGTCAAATAGTGTAACGTGACGGTATCGAACGTTTTTTCCCGACAGGAAAGTTCTACAAATTTTTCTTACTGCTATCTTCGCTAGACTCTAGTGTACAGCTGCTCAATGCGGTTACTCTTAAAAGAAGCTCCATTTTCAAGCTGCAAGTATATTAGAATATTCGCAAAATTTTGTTGTAAGGGACATTAGTAGTCACAACACGCAAGCAAGGACCCACATATTTAATATTATAGTCTGAATAAAATTATCTATACTTAAAAGTAAAGTTTACCCTATAACGGGCAATGATGGCCGGGGGGGAGGGGGGTACTCTTTCTTTAATTTGACATTCAGAGTATCGTGCATCATGATATATTCTTATAATAAAAGCCAACAAGATGCACTATTTCTCTACTTTATTTTGTAAAGAACTCTACATGATTCGGACAGACTTACTCTCCATCATCAGGAGTCTTAATACTGTATTCACAGCAATTGGTATTTGTCACACTAGTTATGCTGACTGTCTGCAAGTCAATATGACATCTTGTTGGCTTTTATTATAAGAATCTTCCTTTAATCTTAGCGTTAAGTGGGGGTGGGTGGTAAACGCCACGCCCAAGCTGCTTTGCCCCCGGGAAAGAGAGCCCCATATCCACTATAGGAGGCTGGGTGAGCCCCAAGGCCGGCTAGAATAGCGTGGATAGTATCGCTCTATATATATATACATTTAAGAATGTGAAAATTTTCCTCTACTCTCTAGTACGTCTTTGTGTTTGGTGCTTGGCCGCGGGGGGAATTTGTATTTTAGAAAGTGTCGCTGTCGTCCTATTTGAAATGGAATTAATAAACCAATGTGCCTGGCCTTAACACCAGAAAGTTAAACACCGTTAATTCCAAGACACAATCCTAAGACAGTAACATCCACCTGCTATTCTTATTTGCCATGGCGTTAAAATGCATCTCACTAAATACCAACCGGTAATTAATTAGCTGCTGGTAAGAAAATCCGAAATTGTAATACCTCTAATATTGAAATAGTCCAAAGTCTACTCTTGTGAAGCAGAAACATCTACTTCCCACTTTAAAAATCTACATCGATGTGATTCGTTTTATTATTATCTTCCTATTTCCTTTCTTTCCTACATGGCCGCTTTCCGCGTAGTTTTCCTACCGCAGTAAATGGAACACCGCAGCATTCGACAGTAACTGCATAATAAATCCTTCAGTATAAGAATTTTCTACATTAACGAGGACAGGCAGACCTCCGATTCGTCCGTCTTTATGCAGCCTCTCTCGGCTTCTGTACGACGACCCGACGGTGACGACCTCTGCGACAGTATTGCCCGCCTCTAGCTAGCGGGATGTGCTCTTCTTTTGTTCGCCTCCAATTCAATTACCGCAGCATTAGGTTATGATGGAAGAGAAGAGACGAACAGAGGATAGGACACAACCTGTCAGCACCACTATTTGTCAGCACCAGCTTCCTTCAGTGGAAATTGTAACCCTGTTACTGCTTGCTTACTCCTCGCGCTTTAGGGCAAGAAGAATTTTGCCTGTGATGTAGCAGTTTTAAATATCCGTATTATCGAATGGCATAAAATGTTTGTCTTGCAATTGTCTAACCTGTAGGTAGTCCTGCCGACTTTTCTAAGGAAATACAGAGGAAAGGACAAGAATATTCTACACTGAATCCAGGTTATTTATAAATACACTAGCCAAATTTTCTATTGGGCAGGTCACGTGTCATTCCGTATCCGATCCAAAGTTGCAGCTGCACAGTAAGAAAGTCATAAAGTTCGCAGAGCAGAGAGGAAGTATAATTTTATTGCCTAGGCTTAGGGAATTAGAGTTTTCATGACATGGTGCTTCTTTAAGGACCAGTACCACTCAGTTTTACCCACCTTTCAAACACGTAAAATTTTTTCTCCCTCACCGCGACAGAGCAAGCTTTGTTCCGGTCTGTGTCTAGCGACAAAGTAAATTAGACTTCCTTTGTCCTAGAGGCGTATGTTACTCGAACATGTAGCATCAGGTTGAAGGCGCATCCGCGTCACGCCTTACGCTAGAACCGTGTCTCCAAAAATTCTCTGTTCTCTGGCTCCTTTTGGTTTCGAAAAATGTCCAGTGATCCTAACATCCTTGTTCACGTAAATAAAGAGTGTTCGGATGGTGGGTAACCAAATTAAAAATTTATATCTGAAAACTGATTTCAGAGAGTAACTAATGTTCACCGGTAGCATATGTCACAATGCATTGTATGATTTGACCATACGAACTGACAGGCGTCCCCTTCGTGAATACAGGAAGTTTCTTAATTACATATTCTAAGGGATATGCAAAATAAACATACCGCCAATTTAAAAATTTCTTCGATTATTTTTAAAAGAAGATTATTCCCACATCCATATCGTCGTTTAAAGAAAATCTGTCCGGCTTCTTTCCGTGAGACTTGCCAGTAGTTAAAATTTTCCCTGCATGGGTTACGGGCCCAGAGCAGGATAAGTCCAGCGGTAGGATTGCTACATTTATCCTCTGGATCGGTATGTTTACCCAGGGTAATGAAACACTACTCCCCAACGGGCAGAAGGAATCATAGTAGACCTTTGAAAAGAATTCTGGATTCGTGAGACCAGAACGCGTCAACAAGTGGCCCAACTCCATGACAGATATATTATTATTCCTATAATTAAAAATTAATTAAACTTCTAAATAGCAATTACAGAATTGTATCCAAAGATCCCTTGGTAACTATTCGTGTTGAGAACACTTCGGGAATAAGTGAATTAGAATATTGTTACTGGATGGAAATGAGTCCCTTCACCCAACAAAAAGGGTCACTGCATCCATTAATTAAGAGATCCAGACTTTGTGCCAAAGGTCGAAGCACGGTCTTCACAAGCAGTCAGTTGTCATAATGACGGAGCTATCCCAAAAGCTGCTTGGGGCTTGTGTGTGCCGGAAGTAGTAAGGTTTGTCAGAGATTTAATGGTGTGGTAGGAAACATTTGACATTCTAATAAAAGAACTGCAATATTTTGAACGTGTGCCATCTGCCACACTCCGCCACACCTCCCAGAGAATAAAGTTGACAGCAGGGGGCCACTGGCGTCGACATTAAAGACTTGGACACAATGGGGGCATCATAGCTGTTAACAAGCCATGAAATTCGGAAGTAAAACATATTTTCGGCAGAGACGAAGTAGCATGTTTTCAAGTTCAGCACCTAAATATAGCCTACTATTGTGCTGTCGTACATGTGCCTCGGGAAGCAATCCCTGTTAGACTCCGAAAATCAATTACATTACTTTCACATTTTATGCAAAATTAACGGTACTATGTCTGGCTAGTTATTTATCAAAGTCATCTTAACTGCTGTGGCCGACACAAAAAAATGGGTTTGACTTCGGCAGGGGTGGCGTAGAGGGAAATAAGACCATTAGGTATTTAAGACCAGTAACCGTCTTATTCATTTAAAAACACGTTGTGATTGTGGTCAGATATGCTGAGCGGCACGAGTTAAAGATACAGGGTGGGGCATAAATATCTCCCACTTTTCGAAGAGGTATAAAAAAAATATGAAAGAAGCCATCTAGAAAAAAATTGAATATATTTCTGAAAAGTATATTAAAAACACTTTTTAAATGGATTTTAAAAATCAGATCAGACATAAGGCAGCCGACGTTGGCAACACATTGCTGAAGACGTTCCCGGAAGTTCTTCATCACTCTCCGGGTTAGCTCAGGCGGAATGGAGTCGATTTCCTGTTGGATCCTTTCCTTCAAATCCTCAAGAGATCG